>Ga0310811_10000185_pt1 | contig 90848 bp, 92 predicted proteins | sample YCmetagenome_FD_207642 | JGI IMG/M metagenome (GOLD analysis project Ga0310811, IMG submission 207642) | Soil microbial communities from experimental microcosm in Duke University, North Carolina, United States - YC | ecosystem: Engineered > Artificial ecosystem > Soil microcosm > Unclassified ... | reverse complement strand
CCAGGTGTGACGTTGCCGGTCACCGGCAGCTGGAGCATCAGTCCGACCAACGCAAACCTGATGGTGATCACGTTGCCGAAGGCTCAGGTCGCTGCCCTGTCGACCTACAGCGACATCGACGACAACGTGCACCGTGCGATCCTGGCGGGCGGCAACCTCGCCGTTGCGCTCCTCAACGGAAGCCTGCTGTCCGGTTTCGATTACCCCCCCAGTGTGGTTCAGACTGACGCGCAATTCCCGGCGACAGTATTGAACACGATCGCGGCTTCGATGGTCGCCTCGGCAAAGTCCATGGGTCTCGCTGACTGATCTGCATCCTTCATTACCGCATACGCGGCGGGCCTCGGTCCGCCGCGTCGTATCACGTTTCGGTCTCACTTCAATAAAGACAGGCGTCTATCCGACAGAGCCGCAAACCAGCCTGTGCATGCCTCTCCTGTTCTCCATTTACCGAAAAGCCAATCATGAAACTTCGCATTTCAACAAGCTGCGTAGCACTTGCCGCCATAACTTCCTCCCTGCTTGTCGCTGCGTGCGGCGACAAGGTGCTCGATTTTCGTAACGCACAGATCAACAATGGCAAGGTCTACGCGGGCGACTCGAATACGCCGTTCTCGGGCAAGCTGACCAGTATTCCGGCAAACAGCATCCTGAGATCCCAGCAAGGCGTGCAGCGACTGGCGTCCTTTGTGGGTGATCTCGGCAACGCGGCCCACTATGGCGGCGCGGTACCCTACTCGATATGTGACGCCAGCATCCACGATGGCGAGCCTGACGGCGAAATCGTCTGCAAGCCCGAGCAGTCCGATACAGTCGTCGTCACGGGTGAATTCAGCGACGGCGTCGTGGACGGCCTCTATACCGTGTACGACAAGACGGGCAACAACAAGACTATCGAAGCTACCTTCAGGAACGGGTCCCTCGACGGCAACGTAAAGGTTTACAGCCCCCAGACCGGCAAACCGGTCGTGACGGCAACATGGAATGCTGGCGTTCTCAACGGCGAGGAAGAAGCCTTTGACGCAACGACCGGCAACCGCGTCCTTCATGCAACACTCGTGAACGACAAGTACGACGGCGAATTCACGCGATACGCGTCGGACGGAAAGCAGATCATCTACCAGGCGAATTTCGCACAAGGTCAGCACGAAGGTGACGAAGAAACGTTCGATCCACAAACCGGAAAGATGACGGGGCAAGCCCACTATGCAGACGGAAAGCTGGATGGGGTTGCGAAGGTATGGGACGCAAACGGCCAGTTGATCAAGGAAGTGACGTACGATCACGGCGTCCGTCAGCCGACTGCGGACGAAATCGCGGCACAAGCGACAGCCGATGCCAAAGCGCAGGCTGACCTTCAGGCGAACACGGACACACAGGCACGCGCAGCAGCCGTTTCATCCTGCGTTCAGCACCATCACGACGAATTCCATAAGCAAACGGGCACCTACGCCAACTCTCCGACGCTTGAGCAGACGGCGGAATGGCAAAAGCAATGCGAGGCATCGCCGGGGGGCTAAGGCGGGTCCTAGCTACGATCAGGCAGTCCTGTATTCATGCGTGGATGCACTGGGAAAACGACAAATAAGGAAGCGGTGATCGTCTCGGTTCGGACGATTACCGCTTCCTCAGAGCGTTCTTTTTTTCCCCTTCGCACAGGATGCGCCGCTTGTCATTTGCATCTCGGATAGAAGCGGGTCCAGATATTTGACCGGGTACGACCCGTTGCGGACAATCCAGGCCCGTGCCTGAATATGTCCGTTTCCAGCTTTCCTGCGGCCAGTCAAGTCAGGTGGTACTGCGTTTCAAGAAGCCTTCGATAACGGTTGCGAAATATGGCGGGCACTCCTGCATCGGGTAATGACCGCAGTTGGGGATAACTTGCAGTTCTGCGTTCGGATGCCATGCGAGAAAAGTGCGCGCCATTGCCTCCGAATCCAGTCCGGGATCCTTATCACCGACGATGACCAAATACGGTGTTTCAAGACCCCGAACGTCATCGACGAAGTCCGCCGTGACGAGCATTTCGAGGTATCTGGCCCGGCAGTCAGGTGAGACTGTGTCGCGGCTTTGTCGGGCCTTGCGTTCAGCCCACGAATCGGACAGTCCTCCGGTGACGAAGCGAAACAACCTCCGAAGGGCATCGTCGTCTTGCATGGTGCTGGCAAAGAAAGCCAGTGCATCAGGACTCAACCGATTTCCAGCTGCGGAAACGGGACATACGGCGATCGCGCTTATGACGCGGGACGGCGCGTCCGCCGAAATACGTTGCGTGACCATTCCGGTCATCGAGTGGCCGACGATATGGAAGTGCGTCCAACCCAGTCGGTCAGCGAGCATGAGGCAATCGGCTGCAATCTCCTCGACCGTGAATTCACCGTCCAGGTTGATGGATTGCCCGTAGCCGCGCAAATCGACGAAAACGTAGCTAAACGAATGGCCATCGAGCCAAGGCATGACTGCATCGTAGCTGGAATGGTCGCCGAGCCAGTCGTGCATGACCAGCACGCGAATTGGACCATTGCCATACTGCACATATCCGAGACCGGCATCCGAGCCAGATCGGATTTCAAGAGAGCCTTTCATTCCAGGGTTCCATTTTGGTTGCAGGAACCAAAACGAAACGCCCTCCCGGCGGACCGGGAGGGCGTTTTGAAAGTGAGGCCATCCTATCAATCTCCGGAGCATGGGTCAATAGGCGGGCGCGCGACGGGCGCGTGACCGGAGTACGGACATCAAGCGCCGCTCCGGCATGCGCGTTGGCCCCGCTCGAACGACCGCATCTGGCCGCCTGCTGTCTCAGGCAATGAGCATACATTTCCAAACTTTGCATTGCCGTGATCGGCAGTACGCGACCCTCAACCGCCGTTTGGAAGCGGTCGTCGCAACGACCGCTTCCAAAGTACATCCGTCCCTCGTCGTACCGATTCGACCCGAGATTAGTCAGCCATAATAGTCGTTCGACAGCGGCGCATAGTGCGCTTCAACCAACCGAACGACGAAAAAATGGCACTCCCTGCTTGGACGAAACGAACCTCTGACACTGCCAAACCGGCTCGTACCGCACGACCAGCGGCAGAATCGGCGGGATCCAGCACGCTCGCGGCTAAGCCGCAGAAATTCAATCACCCAAAGATTCTGCTTCTCGACGTTGATTCAGAGGTTGGGGATACGCTGCGTGAGAATTGGGCGAATGTCACGACCGCTTCCCTGGGCACCCCGTATCGCGTGGAGGTGAGCGCTGGGTTCTTTCCGGTCATACAACACGACGAACTCAATGGGCATGAAGAAGTCGACATCGTTGTTGCGGATCTATCCGTGGACGACATGGACACTCATCCTAGGGGCGAACCACATCGCCCTAAAGGTGAGATCGATTTATGGGCGAAGTGCGACATGGGCTTTATCGATGCTCGGGTCCGTACAGTCTTGCAAGAATTCCCTGCGTTTGACCGCATACTGGACAACGGTGGCATTTTTGTGGTGTTCGCGACCCGGCGCATCCCGCTGACCTTTGTGATGGCATGCTCGACGCCCTACGGATTTAACCAAGAACGTCAGGTTAATAGGGACGTGTGGGGCATCACGTCTGAACTTAACGACATGCGCGTCAAAGAGGACGCAGGCGAAGAAATCCGGGTCGTCGACACATCATCCGTTGGCGCAGTGCTCGCGAAGCACTTGGATATGGCTCGGTTCGACTGCACCTTGGTGGGAGGGTACAGGGAAGAAGACAAATGGCAACCGCTGGCCGTGAACAAATACGGGCATGCAGTTGGTTTGATGCGCCGGCGTGGAAAGGGATTAACGATTGTATTACCGCAGATAGCGCGGAAGGCCGCGTTTCTTCGAGAGTTGATGGCGACTGCGTTACCAGAACTATCGCCGCATCTCTTTCCTGAGATTGAGCGCGGGAGTTGGACTAATCGGATCGAATATGAACTACCGCGCATAGCTGAATTGCAGTCGGAGCAGGCCCGTATTGCCGCGGAAGCCAAGGCAGCGATCGCGCGGCTTGACAGCGATATCGAGGCGGAGCGTGCGACGAATGGCTGGTTACACGACTTGCTGACGGGAACGGGCGACTCGCTAGTGATGGCGATAAAGAGAGCGCTCGGCGAAATCGGCTTTGAGCGTGTGATAGACGTTGATGAAATCCGGGATCAGGAAGGCAAAAGCCGGCGCGAAGATCTGCGTATCGAGGATCGGAGCCCATTGCTGATCATCGACATCAAGGGCATTGGTGGGTACCCAACCGACGAAGACGCGACGCAGGCGAACAAGCACGCCTTCATTAACACGAAAGAACTGGGTAGGACGGATGTGCAGGGACTTGCAATTGTCAACCATCAACGGCACCTGCCGCCCCTCGATCGTGAGAACAATATGCCATTTCGGCAGGAACTGCTGGACGTCGCGGGCGAAACGAGTCTCGGCTTGATGACGGCGTTTGATCTGTACCGTCTGGTCGTCAACATGCGCAAACACGGATGGTCCGCGGAGCAAGTAATGGCGGTTTTCTACAGCCACCAACGTATCGAGGCTGTGCCGGCGCACTATCGGTATATTGGAACGGTCGCGAAAGCCATGACGGGCAAATTTGGCGTTGTCATTTCGGAGAACAGCATCGCGGTCGGCGATCGGATAGCGGTGGAGGGGCCAATCTATTTGGATGAAGCCGACGTAGGATCCATCCAGATCAAAGGGAGTGCCGTGGAGCGTGCGCAGGAGGGCGACCCGGCTGGTTTCCTGTGGCCAGAAGGTAACGCAAAAATCCGGGAGGGCATGCGCGTATTCGCGATACCGAAGTCAACTTGAAGCCACCTACCGCGCAAGGTGCGCCAAACCCGACACCGGAGCAACTGCTTAGCGCGCAACGGGCGTACAAGACGGCGACTTAGATCACAAACGCCTGGCATAGCTAAACTGGGAGTGCCCGTGACCTGTGCAGTCGCGGTGATCGCTCAGGACCGAAATTGCCTGGCGTGGCGTACATGCTCACGAGGTACGCTGTACGGCCACTGCCCCTAGTGGGGCGCATGCACAGGCATACGCCCGCTATCCGGGCGGAGCCGCCTTTCGAATGGCCGCCCGAAAGGTGATCGAACGGCCGCTTCTGGCCGACACCTGTCCGATGCGGTCGGCCGTAATCGACCCGTCTCAGCCGATCTGTCAACGCCGATCGACACTTGCCCGGCTCTAGGTCCGCCCGTGACGTATAGCAGCCATTCGCTAAATGACCCTACGCGGATCGGCCTTCTAATCCGAGGGTCGGGGGTTCGCCCCTCCTGTCGCGCCAATGAAATCATGCGCTTAGCCCGGTTTTGAAACCCGGGCTTTTCGCTATCTGGCGATCGTGTAATCGCCATGTAACCAGATTTCGTCAACGGGCACTAGGTTGCGCTTTCGATGAATGCGATGGCCGCATCGATGATTTCGCTTTCAAGCCAGTATTGCGCAATCGGATGAGTGCGACTGGGATAATGGACGCGCGCGGACTTTACGGGCCAGCCAAAATACTTCAGCGTCATGACGTATGCGGCGAGCCGCCAGCGGCTTGTACCGAAAGCGGGCTGCGTCAGGCGCTCGCCAGTCAGCAGGCGCGCGAGCGCTTCGGCCGCCAGCGTGCCAGCGTTCGGCCAGGTCGGGTTGAATGGCTCCGGCGCGAACAGGCTGAATTGCTCGGGTGCGTGATTCTGGTTATCCGGCCACATCAGGCGGCCATTCGGCAGCTTGACCGGTCGCAGCGAGAAGCACGCGCCGCTCTGGCGGTAGCCTTTTCGGATGGACTGAGAGCGAATCGAGAGGAGCGCAGCCAGCTCCTCGGTCGTGATTGGGCGGTTCGATTGAGTCGCCGCGAGTTGTTGCATGGTCATGTGTATCACCTTCTCGCCTACCGGCGTTGGATTGAGGTGATACAGATTCTTTGCCTTACCTTTGCATTGACCGATAGGTGTGGCGGCAAGCGGCGGCAAGCGGCGGTTAGCGTCCGCTGTCGGCCTCTCAGCGGCGTTTCAGTCGTTTGGCCAGTGCGTCTCGAGTGAGCGCCTTTACCCGGCCGTTAGCATCCGTGTATTCCAGCGCTCCGCTGGGTGCGACGCCTGTAAATACGCCTTCTCCGTTCAACGTTCGCTCCCGCAGATACGGATAAACCAGATTCACGTCCGTACCTTTTTCCTTGATGGCATTGTCTATCTCAGGGTCGAGGATGTTGGTGCGCCCGGTAACTATCGAGTGGACAGTCCCGGTTTTGGCAAGCGCGGAAATGACGGTGACGTCGGCCGCGGATGATTGGGGAGGTCGAGCGGTGTCCGCCAGCGCGCGCAATTCATCAGGCACCGTCCATTTCATCGTGTTCACCGTCCATTCGGCGAACTTCGCTAGGTACACCTCACCATCTTTATCCCCGGTCAGGGTCGACAGCGTGCCGCCGGTTCCGGCGTGGCTTCGTGCGATGGAGAGTCTTTCTGCGATTTCGCGGGTGACGTCCCATCCGACAAAATCTAGCCCCAACAGGTGCGCGATGCCGTGCTGTATCGGGTTCAAGGTTACCGCACCGGGGCTGACGTTGCATGACAGGCATACCGCATCGGACAGGCTCGCCTTAAGCATGTGGTGCCATACGCTCCAATTCGGCTTAACGTGTGTCATACCGTCTCCCGACTTCGTCGCGGTCAGCTCATGCCCGGCGACCGATACAACTTCCCAAGCGATACAGCATTGGTCCAGATACCGCTTTGCGTCGGCGATGCGAAGGCAACCAATGGCAAGTCCTGCGTTATCGTAGATGTCGCTTGTCTCGATACCAGCCGGAGTTATGAGCGACAGTTCCTTGCGCTCTGCCTTCTGCCTGATTTGCTGAAGGTGCTGAACATTGAAGAGACTCCAGCGTGACTGAGCAGCCTGCATTTCATTGCTTGGCTTAAATTCCGGGCGCAAATCCCAATCAGGGCTGTTCGGTGCGGCGTCGAATGGTGCGCGCCACGCTTCGAACTGAGCCGGCGAGCATGGGGCGGGCGGGTTGCCTCCGCATATCTCTCGGACCAAACGCCAATCGTCCCCGGTCAGCGGTTCAATGTTCCACCGGTGCGGGCCATCAGGCGTTTCTTTCTTCAGCGTTGCAAGCCTCTCGTCGTCGGGAATTGGGACCAATGCAAAGGCTATTTCCCGCACCAGTTCTTCAACATTCACCTTCGATGCATTGGGCAGTCTAACCGGGCGTGGCCCACGGTCGGCAACGAGTGGCATAGATGGGGCCTCCTGTTCCCCGATAGGCCAGCATTGGGCTTCAATCGCAGCCGTCCGAACGTCTGCAACAGCCAGATATTGGTATTCGCGCACGTCCATCCCGGCAACGGGGACGCCTTTCGGCTGGCTGGCGGGCAACCCGTTGCTATGCCGGAACGGAAGGCCCAGCGCCTGGAGCCAGCGCGTCATGCTCAGTACTTGTCGATAACGGTCTTCGCCAGGCGACGGCGCGTCTGCCGCCAGAATGACAAGCGCAAACGTAAGATGGTCGAGTCTGGCGAATTTCCGCTCAAGAGTATTCCTGGCCCGCTCGATGTCGGCAGACGTGACCATCCCCTGCGCGGTATCAATGAGCCGCGCCTGCGCCGCCTGCAAGTAGGCTTCGGGCTCGGCGTCGTAACGTATCCGGGCCGCGTCTATGTCAATCCGCGACATTGTGAGCGTGTCGTACAGCGAGAGGCCGTCGTCGAAAACCGCGTTCAATAGCTGGCGGTCGTAGCGCACCATGACGAGGTCTCGCAGTCGGGACACCGGGTCATCTGGCTCCGCAGTATCGTGCGCCGCCATGAGTTGGGCCCGAGCATCGTTCGGGTCCGCATCTTCCGGGACGATAGCCCACGCGATGGTTGTAGATAGGATTTCAAACGACACGTAGTGGCGTGCCGAGTCGTAACCGTCCTTCACACCGTCGTCTACAAGCAACTTCCGAAAGGAAATCGGCGCCTTGTTCGATGCGGCCCATGCATCCAGTTCGGCCACATTGAACATTGCACCGTTCGCGTACTCGATGACCGCTCGATAGCGGTTCTCATGCTTTGCAGCAGCGTCCATCAGCGCCCTTCATGCGCTAACCTTCAATCGAATGCCGCTGCCAGGCCGGTGAAGGTGTCCGGCTCTTCGCTAGCCATAGCTAGGCTCGGCAGCTAATTATGGCGTAGAGAGCAAAGCCATGCACATACATGCTGTATGTGACCTGTTTCGCCAACGGGAGTTGAGCTCGAAACTTAATGGATCATCTGGACGGCTGCTTTCGGCGGCGGCAACGACATTCAAATGGCGAGAGAGCCCTTGCGGCGACCGTCTCATGGCCGGCATCGGAGGTTGCATGCGGCTCGCAGCTCCGTTTATGGGACGACGGGAACGCTTGCAGATCGTCACGAAATCCGATCGGACACAGATTGCCGGCCGTTGTTATGCCTGCTGCAACAGATCGCGCCTATCGCCGCTTCAGTCGATATACCGACGAGGTAAAAAATCACTGGTTCCGATATTTTCGATGCGATAACGCACTGCCTCGTCGCTCACGTATCCGACGTTCGATGTCGTCTTCAATGACAGGTCTGTACTTCGTCATTCCAGTCCCCGCCTCAGAGTGCGGATAATCTCGATGCAGATACCATCGATTACAAGAGTCTATTGAATACATTAAACCTATAGGACTCTATAACCGAAATTCACAACGGGGTTGGAACCGCTGCACCCAAGCCAATTCCATCGCAGCGACGGCGGATTCTCTACAGTCTAGCGACTGGCAGTGAGCTACGAATTGTGTGTCTGGGATGATCGTGTCCGCGCATATGACGATGCCAAACTGCCTCGGAAGCCATCGAACACACCGTCAATCAGCGGAACTGTCCAGCGACCGAAAACCACGCCGGACGGACGAGTCACGCGTTTCGTAGCGCGTTTTTCTGCGCACTCGTGTCGTCGCCACTCGCGCTTCAAGGGAAATTTTATCGGCGACGTATCATCTGGTGAGCGGAGGAATTCTTGGTCGCTTCGGGCGCCGGCTTTCCAGTTTCAATCGCGCACGCACACTACCCGGAACACCCGCCTGGAAGCGATCGGCCGTTGTCATGGAAGAGGAATCTGGCGAAATTGTCATGATCGCCGGCATGAAAAACGGGACGGGAGTTTGAATCCCGTCCCGCGACGCCACAATGCACGACGTGCTGCCTGCGGAGGTTAGGCCGGCCTGCACACACGAGACTTCGGTGGCCGGCCCGCATTGCTCGTGCGCTTGCCGGCGGGAGTGAAGGTTCCCCAGGTATCCGAGCCGCCTGCGGCCTTCGCGCACAACGCCTGATCTTTTTTCGCGAGGTAGTCGATGACTTTTTCTTCGAAAATCCTGAACGTCTCCGGGTCGTTGTCGATGTGGATCATGCCGGTACCGATCTGCCTGTGCTCGTCATAATTCCCGCAGTGAGTGTATCCAGCGTCCTCGGGCATGACGTTGCGCCATTGCCCATCGATCCGTTCAAACCACGTCTGAGCGTCCTGAACACGCGAGCCGTCGAACATGAACACCCAATGGAAATGGTGCCCCTTGCGCTGCGTCCATTCGAGCTTCCAGATTCCGCCAACAAGATCGGTCCGAACATCCTTGAGCGCACGCAGACGGTTCACGAAAAGCGCGTGGTGCGCTTTCGCCAGATCGATCGACACCCCGCCAGCAAACTCGTCGCGGTAATACAGATCCATGCGGATCACGAAGATGCGGCGCCGCTTACGAAAGTACTCGTGAACGTGGCGCATCATCGCCTTGAAACGCTGCTTCGCCTTTGACGTGTTCCACTTTTCGAGCTGATCGAGCTTCCGCGCCTTGACCTCGGTACGAACCGCGTCGAGTAGTTTGTTAAATTTCTCGAATGCAAATGGCTCCGCCTCGTTCGGCCGCAGCCACGGCGGCGACTTGAAGTCCTGGACACTGTATTGATCAAACTGCTCGCTGTGGCGAACGTCAAAAAAGACCTGCGCCAGAGGACGGAACCGATACGGCTCGACCGTCTCGATGTCCGTCAGGTATTTGCCGGCCATCAGGGTCTTGAAGTAATACTCGCCCAACGGTAGACGCAAGAGTTCAGTGACGCGCCCTTGCTCGTCCCGTTGATCCTCGAAACCCAAATCCTCGGATGCGAGGATTTCCCTGACGAAATTTTCGGCCTCGATGGCCCTATTAGCCAACAGAATCCACGGGGTGTAATCCGCTGCGCCATCACGCATGCCTTCCGTCGTCTCCCGAATCAGTTGCTGGAACCCGGCATCATCCACCGGCAGCGCTTCGCTACGGCGCAGGTGATCTCGGTCGAACCAGACGTAGCGTGCACCGGGCGCAATGAAGGCGGATTCGCTGGATATCGTTTCGGCGATCTTGCACATGTTGCCCCCTCACGCGCTAGTGCCGCTGACGCGGGCACGGTACAGGCGCGCAACATGCCCCGCGGTCGCCTGGCCGCACCCGAGAAATCCGCGGATCGCCGCCTGCGTTGGCTTCAGTCGCCCTGCGACGACTTCAAGATGAATTCCGTTGAGCACGCGATCGTATTCCGACTCGACGGGGGTCTTGGCCGGAGTCACTCCGTCGATCGGTTCGCCTGCCGGTGCCGCGCGCTCGACCATCCTGGCCGTGAAAGTCGCCGGTTCGTCGCACGCGACCGGTGCGACTGACTCGCGACCGGCGGTCCGCGACCAAGCCTGGGCCACCCACAGCCAGCCCATAATGGCCGCCCCTTCGAGCACGACCGCGAATACGGCGGCCTGTACCAGCTCCAATCGCGGTTCGGTCGTACCGACCCACGATGCGACCTGCGACACGACCGGGTCGGCTCGCAGACTCTCGCTCAATGCGTCGGCTCGTTCTGCTTGTGCGGCGAGGCGATCATCTTCGGCTTCGCGCCGCTTCGCCTCGGCCATTTCGGCATCCAGCGCGGCCAGTTGCGCATCCAGCTTCGCTTTGCGGACAGCGATGGTCGGGCAGCTCCCCGTGCAGCGGAGTCCCTCGGTCCGCGCAAGGTCGGTGACGACTTGAATACGGTCCTCCGCGATCTCAGCGAGACTGCGCCCACTAGGCACAACGCGATACGTAGCTACGACAGCCGGCACCGATGCCGCCCGCCGATTACCCGCGTCGCGTTGCGACTCGATGAAAAACGTCGCCTGCCCGAACATCAGAACCATAACGCCAGCACACCAGAGCGCCGCGCCGGCGATGCGAACCGGAAGAGAAAAACTGCGCTGGGCCGTCAACGCCCAATGCACGTAAAGCACCGCCACACCGGCCATCGCTACGCTCATCACCCGCTGCACCGGTGTGGCGCCACGCGACCAGCCGGCATACGCCGCGACACAGAACGAGACGGCAGTCGGCAGCACGGCGGCCACAATCACCATCCCACGGAGCCAGACAAGTCGGAAGCCGGAAACCATGCCGCCGCCCGGCGCATTGCTGATCGATTCTTTCATTTTTTTGTTCCTTTTTCGCGCCCTTAGACGCGAACACAGACGCTCAGGACGCACCGAGCCACGCGCACGCCGAAACCGGCTGCGCACGTGACGCGGATGCAAAATTGGGACGAGAAATACAGCCCGCCAGCGATGCACGAGCTGATGCCAGCTCTACTGGCGGCTCGTCTGGCCAAACAGGTGCGGGTCCATTCCGACCATCTGGTCGAGGCCGTCGGGCACAATGCGGACCCAGCCCAGATCGTGCATCGTGAAGGCCGCACGGCGAACCTGCCCCCTGCTCAGGCCGATGCGGCCGGCCTTGTTGCACAAGGTACTGAGCGCGACACGGAACGGCTTCGGCGCATCTGCCTTCATCTGCTGATCGACGTGCCCGTACAGGGCGCGGCGCAACGCCCACGCCAGCCGCTCGTTCTCAGACATCTCCGGCGCAGGCACCACCGAGCGCTCGAACTCCCGAGCAAGCGTCAGGCACAGATCGATCGCGATTTGCATCGTCTCCGCCGTCAGCGACCCTTGCCCGTTACGCCACAGGTGCAGCAGGCCGGCGACCTGGCAAAGCACATACGGCATGCGCGCCAGATAGGCGTCGTATACCGGATGCAGGTCTTGCCTCGTGCGGTACGCGTGCAGTTTCGCGCGCTCGTTTGCCAGCATGGTCGCGGCCTCGCGCGACAGCATGATCTCCGTCGGCATGAAGTCGTCCCGCATCATGGCAAACGTGTTCGCCACCGCCATTTCCACTACGGATTGGTCGAACCGGGCCAAACTTTCCAGATCGATGGGTTGCCCAATCTGATCCGACGCGGCCTCCGGCGAATCGGCAACGACGTGGAGCGAAGCCAGCGCCGTAGCGGACTGGGTGAGCGCCTTGACCTCGCGCTTGATCGCGCCCGGCGTGGCCATGCCGACCAGACCGAGATGCACACGACGACGCGCCGGATGCCAAGGCGTCATACCCACATCGCATGCGTAGGCGACCGCGGCCGCATGCTTGACAAGCATCCTCGGCAATACGTCCGCATCGTACATAGCCATGCCGACCGGCCAGCCAGAGCCAAGTGCCTTGAGCACAGCCGGAATCGGCGTATTCCGGTACAGCAGCTTCGGCTCGGACGGTTCACGTTCGCGTGCCCTGGCGCCCAGCAGTTCGGCCAGTTCCGCTTCGATGCGGCCGAGTTCCTCATCGGCTCCGTCGAACAACGCGTGTTGCGTCGCGACGGGATCGTACTTGGCGCGCCAGCGCTCAGTCTCGGTTTCGTAGCTTCGCGGCGGATTCGCGAGCATCTCGCGGAGCTCCGCCGAAAGCACTTTCGCGCGCGCCGTGTCACCTTCGGCCTTCGCCTGTTCGATGGCGACTTCCAGCCCGGCTGCCTGTTTTTCGTGCGACACCAACTTCGACAGGAAATCCCCGTAGTCTTCGGGCTTCGGCTTCTGCGCTTCGAGCACGTCGAGTTGCGCCCTCAACCTCGTGCGGCGTGCTACTTTGGCGATGGCGACCTTGACCGAAGCCTTGGCCTGACGGAGCGCTTCCGCATCCATTTCGCGCTTGGCCATGAAATTCAGGCGCCGCCAGTTCGTTGTCGCCTGGGCCGAGATCTCGATCTGCGTGAGTAAGTCGGCCAACTCCGCCATCAACGCCATACCGGTAGCCGGCGGTGCTTGCATCAACAGATCGAACGCGAGCGGAATGCGGCGGTTCTGGTCGTCAACGACGTATACCGCGCCTCGGGCCGAGATAGACATCTTGATCATCAAGCACGCCTTGCTGAGCGTGCTGTTGATACCGTGCCGGACGCACTGCGCGCGCACCAGTTCGTCGAGCGTGGCCGGCGTATGGATGACCGATGCCAGTTGCTCCGGCGACATCCGCGAGGATTGAGTGATCTGGTTCATATCCCCCCCTTACTGGCACGCGCGCGATGCGATCCAGGCATCGACGGCCACCGAATCGAATCCGGTCGTGCGTTCGGTCAACTTGATCTTCCTTGGGAAGCTCGGGTCGTTTGCAATGAGCATATACACCGTCGAGCGCGAGAGGCCGATACGCTCGACCAGTTCCTTCACACGAATGATGCGACGCACCGTTTCCAACGAGCGAGTCGCATCGGCCGTTTCGGAACACGTACCGCGATAAGCCGAAAGCGGCTGCGGCAAACTGTTGATATGAGTCTTGAACTGCATGAAAATATCTCCGTCGAGAGATGGCGAGCGACGCATTGGCGTCGTCCACCGAATTACGGCTTGCGCCGCAGGGACGGAGATTTCACGGCCGGAACACCTGTTCCGGTCAAGGGTCTGTTGAAGAGCATTGTCCAGCAACGTCTGCCGGAGACCAAAGCGGAACAGTAACGTCCGAAGCGGAACTACTTCTTCTTGGCCGGAACGGGAAATGGACTCGCAGGCTGCCTGCTTTCCTGGAGGTATTGACGAATTTTCCTGCGAACGAGAGTGTCGCTTATCCCGAATTCCTTCATCGTCTCTTGAGTGGGAGCCCTGTGACCTCGGTCCTTCAGGCCCTTGTGGTACTCATAGACGGCCTTGCGATCAGCACTGTCCGGCCGCCACATGTCGCCGCTAGGGTGAGCGTCAACTACCGTCACCTCGTCTTCAGACATCGAACCGATTTCCTGGATGTCTGTCGCAACGGCTACCAGTGCGGAAACGGCGTCGCTTGGCCGATGCAGAGCCGGCACCATGTCGTGCCACTGCTTCAGATACTCCAGTACCAGCTGGCGCGGGATGAAAGTTCCGGCAATCAGTTGACGTGCCCGGCTGTGGTCGGCGTTGAACGCCGCGAAGCGCTGCTCGATAAAATCGTCACGCAGTTCCTGCTGGCATTTCAGCGACAACTCTTCAAGCCGCCCCTGCTCCGCGTCAGGATCGAATACAGAGAGTAATTCCGGCTCCCAGCCGGCTCGATCTGGATGAGCACGATAGGCATCCAAAAATGCCTCACGAGCTTCGAGGGTCACGGGAGCCCGCAATTGCGGCAGATTAGGCAACAGCCGGACAAGAAGTGCCCGGTCTTCGTCCGTCAGCTTGTAGGGTAACGACATCGCGCCTTGGCCAACCCCAGCCTCCGCGAGCAAATCAACAGCATTGGACAGATCATCAATAATCAGAAACCCAGATGGAGCACCAGATTGGATCAGGCGAGGATCAACGCCCGATTGGCCTACTGGCGTATACCTCTGCCGGAACAGAACCGAGACGGAGTCTGCCTCGCTATCGACTGTGATCGATCCCATCTGCCCAACCACCGCCTTCGGCGTTAGCTGGATTTTCATGACTTTGCCGACAACGCAAGCGATCCCGGTCAGCCCTTGTTTCGTCAATCTCGCCAACGCGATCGCACGTGCCAAGCGGGTGCATTCGATGAGCTCGCCATCAGGCAAGTCCACTTGCAAAGTCATATTGTCCTCATTCTGATCAAGCCACGTGGAACATAGCGCCAGTACGTTACTCTTCGTTCATCTATTCGCAGAGATTCGGCGGTAAGCCACCGGCACTATGCCGCGCCCACCTCGACGATTTTTGCCCCTGCCTTGAGTTTGCCTAGGTAGTCAGCCCACTTCTGCATCATCACCCGCCGCTCCTTGATGAACTTCGTGCGGTTATATGCCTTGCCAAGTGCGTCGGGCACGACATGAGCAAGCTGATGCTCGATGACTTCGGGCTTTTGTTCCAGCTCCTCGTGAAGAATCGTACGCGCCATCGCCCGGAAGCCGTGGCCAGTAATTTCAGTTCTCGTGTCGTAACCGAGGCGACGGAGGGCGGCATTGATCGCGGCATCGCTCATCGGGCGCTGCGACGAACGAGCGCCCGGAAAAACGTAACGACCGTTGCCAGTCAGCGCGTGAAGCTCCCGCAGAATCTGAACAGCTTGCGTTGCGAGCGGAACCAGATGCTCGGTCGTCGTCTTCGTGACAAGGTATCGCCATTCGCCCTTATCAAGATCGAACTGTGCCCATTCGGCCTTGCGCAGCTCACCAGGCCGAGTGAACAACATGGGAGCAAGCTTGAGCGCGCAGAGGACAGGAAACGTACCGGAAAACCCGTCGAATGCCCGCAGCATTGCACCTACCTTTTCCGGTTCAGTAATCGACGCAAAGTGTGTCGTCTGCGCCGGCGGGATCGCACTGACCAGATCACGGGCCGGATCAAACTTACAATAGCCTTCCTTGATCCCATAGCGGAATGCGCGACTGATCTCGCCGCGAACCTTGTGGGCTGTGAACCGGGCACCACGGCTATCGATCCTCTTCAGGACCGCTAGGACTTCGGGGGCATCAATATCGGCCACCGGGCGCTTACCGAGCCAAGGAAAAACATCCTTCTCGAATCGAGCCTTCGTCTTGGCCATTGACCCCGCCGTCACATACGGCGTGAGTTCAGCCATCCAGCCAAGTGCGACAGCCTCGAAGGAATTGGTCGCGGCAAGAAGCGCCGCCCGCTTGTCGGCTTTCTTCGCCTCACCGGGATCGACGCCCGCCGCAAGCTTCTTCCGGGCATCCTCACGCTTTTCGCGAGCAGCGGCCAACGGCACGTCCGGATAGACGCCCAAAGCCAGACGCTTTTCCTTACCCAAGAAACGGTATTTGAGCCGCCAGTATTTCCCGCCGGACGGCGAGATTTCGAGGTACATACCGCCGCCATCAGCAAGCCTGTACGGCTTTTCACGAGGGGCGGCTTTGCGGATCGCGATGTCAGTCAACGGCATAAGGCATCTACCTTACAGCGCTAGGGGGCACTTTTCCCGGGGGCATTTACCAGATTGCTGAGATTCCCCCGGTGGTGCCCCCACATGCCCCCGGATTCAGACGGGCACCGTTGGACAACATCGGAATAAAAAAACCCGTGAAGCCTTATGCTATCACGGGTTTCAGGACTTCCGAGGACTTCCTCGGATGCGTGTTTGGTGCCGGCTGCAGGACTCGAACCCGCCACCTGATGATTACAAATCAACTGCTCTACCAGATGAGCTAAGCCGGCGTAGGCCGCGATTCTACTTCATTTCACGATCTTGAGGTGACCCTTGCCGCCCTTCGCGCTGTCGTCGCCGGCATCCGTCGAAGGCTGCGCAGCGGCCGCTTGCGCGTCGTCGGCGAGCGTCGCTGCTTCCACCGGCTCGTCGGCGTGCTCCTCTTCCGACGACAGCACCGGCCCCTCGTCGCCCTGCGCCGGCGCTTCGACCGGGAACGCCATCCCCTGCCCGTTTTCGCGCGCATAGATCGCGAGCACGTTCGCCACGGGCACCTGGATCTTGTGCGACTTGCCGGAAAAGCGGGCGTGGAACTCGATGAGTTCGTTGCCCATCTGCAACTGGCTCGTCGCCTCGAAGCTGATGTTCAGGACGATCTCGCCGTCACGCACGAACTGGCGCGGCACCCGCGTGCGGCTATCGACGCGCACGGCGATGTGCGGCGTGTATCCATTGTCCGTGCACCACTCGTACAACGCGCGCAACAAATACGGCTTCGTGGAAATGTCTTGCATCACAATCCTCTGCGAATCGACGGACACCACCCCCGATAGCGGCGCCCGTCGACAGGAAACCCGCAGGCGCTTAGCGGCGCATCACCTTTTCGGAAGGCGTCAGCGCTTCGATATAGGCCGGACGGCTAAAGATCCGCTCCGCGTACTTCATCAGCGGCGCGGCATTTTTCGACAGTTCGATCCCATAGTGATCGAGACGCCACAACAGCGGCGCGATCGCGACGTCGAGCATCGAGAACTCTTCGCCGAGCATGTACTTGTTCTTCAGGAAGATCGGTGCGAGCTGCGTGAGGCGGTCGCGGATCGCGAGACGCGCCTTCTCGTGGTTCTTCTCGGCCGCCTTGCCCTTCTCGTTCTCGAGCGTGCCGACGTGCACGAACAGTTCCTTCTCGAAGTTGAGCAGGAAAAGGCGCGCGCGGGCGCGTTGCACCGGATCGGCGGGCATCAGTTGCGGATGAGGAAAACGCTCGTCGATGTACTCGTTGATGATGTTCGATTCATACAGAATCAGATCGCGTTCGACGAGAATCGGCACCTGACCATACGGATTCATCACGGCGATGTCTTCCGGTTTGTTGAACAGGTCGACGTCGCGAATTTCGAAGTCCATGCCCTTTTCGAACAACACCAGCCGGCAGCGCTGGGAGAACGGGCAGGTAGTGCCGGAGTACAGAACCATCATGATTTACGTTTCCTCAAAAAACCCAAAGGCCAGCACGCGAAAAATCCGTCGGACGGATTTTCGTCGCGCCGGCCCCACGCCGGTCAGGACGTGATTATTTGATATCTTTCCAGTACGCGGCGTTCAGCCGCCATGCAAAAAAGCTCAGGACGCCAAGAAACAGCAGCACCCATACCCCAAGCTGCCTGCGCGTGCGCTGCTCGGGCTCGGACATCCAGCCGAGATAGGCGACGAGGTCGGCCACCGCAGCATCATAATCCACCGGCGACAGAGTTCCTGGTGTGACCTGCTCGAAGCCGGCGAACCGGCGGACTTTTTCCCCGCTTTCCGCGTCCGTCGTCTCCTCGAACTTTGCCGTCCGGATGCCCTGCAACTGCCACAGCACGTGCGGCATGCTCACGTTCTCGAACACGAGATTGTTCCAGCCGGTCGGACGCGTGTCGTCGCGGTAGAAACTGCGCAAATACGTGTAGAGCCAGTCGCGATTGCGCGCCCGCGCCTCCACGGAGAGGTCCGGCGGCGTCACGCCGAACCACGCCTTGGCGTCGTCCGGCCGCATCGCGATGGACATCGTGTTGCCGACCTTGTCGGTCGTGAAGAGCAGATTGGCCTCGATTTCCTGCTGGCCGATGCCGAGATCCTGCAGCCGGCTATAGCGCATCAGGTTCGCGCTGTGGCAATTCAGGCAGTAGTTTACAAACAACTGGGCGCCATGTTGCAGCGAAACGAGATTTTCGCCGTTATCGGGCGCGCGGTCGAGCGGAATGTTTTCCTGTGCCAGCGCCGGCGCAGCCGCGATCAGTCCCCCCAACCCGCACGCCAGCGACACCGCGACCGCGCCGGTCACGCGGGCCAGCGCCGAAAGAAAGTTGTTCTTCGTCATGTTTTTCCTCGCTGGCGATTAATGGGGCTTGAACCGGACGCGCTCCGGCGGCTCTTTGAAAGTGCCGCGCGGCGTCCAGAACGGCATGCCGAGGAAAAACGCGAAGTACACGAGCGCACAGACCTGCGCGATCAGCGTGGCGGCCGGCGACGGCGGCCGCGTGCCGAGGAACGCGAGCGTCAGGAACGCGATCACGAAGATCCCGAAAAACACCTTGTGGAAGAACGGCCGGTAGCGGATCGACTTCACCGGCGAGCGGTCGAGCCACGGCAGGAAGAACAGCGACACGACGGCCGTTCCCATCACGACGACGCCCCAGAATTTCGATTGCGTGAAGGTCATCGCCACGACCATGAGCACGGCGAGCGCCGGCAGCCCGACGCGCCAGCGCCCGCGCGCGCGCACGAGCGCGAGAACGCCGAGCAGCGCGACGACGACCATCAGCACGATCTTGAACGGGTCGGTGGTCGCGCGAAGCATCGCGTAGAACGCGGTGAAGTACCAGACCGGCGCGATTTCGGGCGGCGTCTGCAGCGGATTGGCCGGCACGAAGTTGTTTGCTTCGAGGAAGTAGCCGCCCATCTCCGGCATGAAGAAGATGATCGCCGCAAAAATCATCAGGAAGATGCAGATTCCCATGAAATCGTGCACCGAGTAGTACGGATGGAACGGGATGCCGTCGAGCGGAATGCCGTTCGCGTCCTTTTTGTCCTTGATCTCGATGCCGTCGGGATTGTTCGAGCCGACTTCGTGCAGCGCGATCAGGTGCGCGATCACGAGTCCGACCAGCACCAGCGGAATCGCGATCACGTGCAGCGCGAAGAAGCGGTTCAGCGTGACGTCCGACACGACGTAGTCGCCGCGAATCCACAGCGACAGGTCCGGACCGATCAGCGGAATTGCCGAGAACAGGTTCACGATCACCTGTGCGCCCCAGTACGACATTTGCCCCCACGGCAGCAGGTAGCCGAAGAACGCCTCGGCCATCAGGCACAGGAAGATCAGGCAGCCGAAAATCCACACGAGTTCGCGCGGCTTGCGATACGACCCGTACAGCAGCCCGCGAAACATGTGCAGGTAGATCACGACGAAGAACATCGACGCGCCGGTCGAATGCATGTACCGGATCAGCCAGCCCCACGGCACCTCGCGCATGATGTACTCGACCGACGCGAACGCGAGCGTCGCATCGGGCTTGTAGTCCATCGTCAGGAAGATGCCGGTGACGATCTGGTTCGCGAGCACGAGCAGCGCGAGCGAGCCGAAGAAGTACCAGAAGTTGAAGTTCTTCGGTGCGTAGTACTCGGACGCGTGTGCGCGCCACGTCGACGTGAGCGGGAAACGGCGATCGATCCAGCCCGTGAGCCCGGTGGTTTCCACTTCTTTTTCGCTCGCCATCAGGCTTCTCCCTTTTCGTCCTTGCCGATCACGAGCTGCGTCGCAGACGTGAACATGAATCGCGGGATGTCGAGGTTCTGCGGCGCGGGCTTGTTCTTGAACACGCGGCCGGCGAGGTCGTACGTGGAACCGTGGCACGGGCACAGGAAGCCGCCCGGCCAGTCGTCGGGCAGGTTCGGCTGCGGGCCTTCCTGGAAGCGCGCGGTCGGCGTGCAGCCGAGATGCGTGCAGACGGCCACCGCGACGAGCACGTTCTTGTGCTCTGCGCGCGAGCGGAATTCGTTCTGGCAATACTCGGGCAGCGGCATCGAGAACGGGTTCTCGGTGTTCGGATCGGCCAGCTCCGGCACGGCCTTCTTCACATCGGCCATCATCCGGTCGGTCCGGTTCAGGATCCAGACCGGCTTGCCGCGCCACGCGACGGTCATCATGCTGCCGGGCTCGAGTCCGCCGATGTCGACTTCGACCGGCGCGCCCGCCGCACGGGCTTTCTCCGAGGGTTCAAACGAAGCTGCAAACGGAACGACAGCAGCAACGCCGCCGATGCCCCCCGCCACGGACGTCGCGATGAGCCACGTACGGCGACTGCCATCGACGCGGTCTTTCTCCTTGTCTCGCATCACATCGCCCCATTTCTGAGTTTGATTGATCCGTCACGCCGTTTTGCACCGTTCGCTAGTTTGCGCGAATGGAATTGGCATTTACAAGGGGAGCTATCCCGAAAAGATCGCGAAGTCCTTGATATGTCGGGTTTTCCCGCACAGGAAATCACATCGCGCAATGATGTATTCAAACCTGAGTTTCCCTGTGCCCGATTAAACCGGATTGTGGATGTCGATGAAGAGATGCTCGACGTCGAAGGTCTCCGACAGGTGCGCGCCGAGCGCCTGCACGCCGAAGCGCTCGGTCGCGTGGTGGCCGGCCGCGAGGAACGCGACGCCGCTTTCCGCGGCGGTGTGCGTCGTCTGCTCGGAGATCTCGCCGGTCAGGAAGACGTCGGCGCCGGCGTCGATCGCCGCATCGAAGAAGCCCTGCGCCGCGCCGGTGCACCAGGCGACCCGCCGCAGTTCCCAGTCCGGGTCGCCGAGCACGAGCGGCGCGCGGCCGAGCGTCTGCTCGACTTCGGCGGTGAAGTGCGCGAGCGTGATCGGCATCGGCAGCGTTGTCATCCAGCCGAGGTCCTGGTCGCCGAAACGCTGGTCGCCGATCCATTCGAACTTCGCGCCGAGCTGCGCGTTGTTGCCGAACTCCGGATGGCTGTCGAGCGGCAGGTGATACGCGAACAGGTTCAGGTCGTTCGCGAGCAGCGTGCGCAGACGCCGGTATTTGCGACCCGTGATCTGCGGCGACTCGTTGCGCCAGAAGTAGCCATGATGGACGAGCACTGCGTCCGCGCCCCACTCCAGCGCGGCCTCCAGAAACGCGAGCGACGCGGTCACGCCGGTCGCGATCTTCGCGATCCGGCGACGGCCTTCCACCTGCAGCCCGTTCGGGCAATAGTCCTTGAAGCGCGCGGTCTCGAGAAGATTGTTCAGATACAATTCCAGTTCGATCCGATCCATATAAACCTCTGTTCTTCAGATGCTTAGACGCTTTTGGCTGTTCTTCGCCCAGGCGGTGACAGTCCTGTTGGCACTGATGTTCATCGTCGCCACGCTCAAGCCGCAGTGGCTGCAACGCCAGGGCCAGCTCGGCAAGCAGCTCGCCGAACCGATCGTCGCGTTGCGCGAGGTCGCGCCCGGCATCGGCGGCTCGCCGGCGTCGGGCTCGTATGCAGACGCGGCGCAGAAGGCGATGCCCGCGGTCGTCAACGTGTTTTCGAGCAAGGACGGCTCGCTGCCGCCCGACCCGCGCCAGAACGATCCATTATTCCGCTATTTCTTCGGCAACCGCGACGGCAACCGCAAGCCGCAGGAACAGCCGGCCGCGAACCTCGGCTCGGGCGTCATCGTGAGCCCCGACGGTTACATTCTAACGAACCAGCACGTCGTGGACGGCGCCGACCAGATCGAAATCGCGCTCTCGGACGGCCGCACGACCAATGCGAAGGTGATCGGCATCGATCCGGAAACCGACATTGCGGTGCTGAAGATCAATCTGCCTAACCTGCCGTCGATCACGCTCGGCCGGATGGACGAGGCGCGCGTCGGCGACGTGGTGCTCGCGATCGGCAATCCGTTCGGCGTCGGGCAGACGGTCACGATGGGGATTATCAGCGCGCTCGGCCGCAATCACCTCGGCATCAACACGTTCGAAAACTTCATCCAGACCGACGCGCCGATCAATCCGGGCAATTCCGGCGGCGCGCTCGTCGACATCAACGGCAACCTGCTCGGCATCAACACGGCCATTTACTCGCGCTCGGGCGGCTCCCTCGGCATCGGCTTCGCGATCCCGATCTCGACCGCGCGCAGCGTGCTCGAAAGCATCATCACGACCGGCACGGTCACGCGCGGCTGGATCGGCGTGGAGCCGCAGGACGTGACGCCCGAAATCGCCGAATCGTTCGGGCTGAACCAGAAGTCCGGCGCGATCGTCGCCGGCGTGCTGCAAGGCGGCCCGGCCGACAAGGCGGGCATCAAGCCTGGCGACATCCTCGTCGACGTGAACGGCCAGCCGATCACCGACACGACGCGCCTGTTGAACGTGATCGCGCAGATCAAGCCGGGCACCGACGCCAAGGTTCACCTCGTGCGCAAGAACCGGGACCTGAACCTCGACGTGATGATCGGCAAGCGTCCGCCGCCGCCGAAAGAGCAGGCGACCGACGACGGCGGCGACAACGACGGGGGCTAAAAAAGCCCGTGCGGCCATGGCCGAAGCCGGATAGCGCAACAAAATGAAGAAGGGCCGCCAGGTCAGACTGGCGGCCCTTCTTCGCATTCCGAGGTATCCGCGAATCGCGGTGACGACCAAAAGGACCGCTAGCTCGCCGCCTGACTCTCGTCGGCGACCTTCTTCTCGCCGGTGCCGACAAAGATCCGCGCCGCGATGATGCCCGCCTCGTACAGCACGATCAGCGGCACCGCGAGGATCAGTTGCGAGAACACGTCCGGCGGCGTGACGACCGCCGAGACGACAAACGCGCCGACGATCACGTACGGCCGCACCTGCCGCAGCTTCTTCACCGTCAGCACGCCCATGCGCACGAGCAGCACGACGACGATCGGCACCTCGAACGTCACGCCGAATGCAATGAACATTGTCAGCACGAAGCTCAGGTAATTGTCGATGTCGGTGGTCATCTCCGCGCCGAGCGGCGCGTTGTAGTGCGCCATCACGCGGAAGATCGTCGGGAACACGACGAAGTACGCGAACGCCATCCCACCCAGAAACAGGATGTAGCTGCTCCCGACGAGCGGCACCACCAGTTTCTTCTCGTGCTGATAGAGGCCCGGCGCGACGAACGCCCAGATCTGGTACAGCACGAACGGCAACGCGATGACGAACGCGACGAGCATCGTCACCTTCATCGGCACGAAAAACGAGCCGGTGACGTCGGTGACGATCATCTTTCCGCCTTGTGGCAGGTTCTGCATCAGCGGCCGCGCGAGCAGCCGGAAGATGTTCGGCGCCCAGTACACGAGCGCGATGAACACGACGATCACCGACACGCCCGCCCGGATGATCCGGTCGCGCAGTTCGACGAGGTGGGAAATGAAGGTCTCTTCGGTGCCTTCGTCCGGATTTTGCTGGGGGTCGCTCACGCCGGCCCTCTATTAGAGATGATCGTGCAAGACATCAGAGAAAACGCTTCGGCCGCCGCAGCGCGTCCGGCGTGTGCTGCGCGACGCGGGCGGCGCCGGACTGCACGCGGGTACGGCGCAGCGTCGCGCGCTTGTACCAGGCCGGCACGGCCGCCTGCTTCGCGCGCCACGTGCGGCGCTTCGCAGCCGCAGCGGTTCCGCCGCCGCCGATGTAGCGCTTCGACGGCGCGCCGCCGGTACCGGTGTCCGTGCCGATGCTGTTGCCGGCCGAAGGATCGCCGCTGAACGCCGCCGGATCCGCGCCGCCCGCGACGCTCGGCGCGACCGACGTACCCGCGTTCCACGCGTCGTTCAGCTCGGTTTCGTGCTTTCGCAGGTTGTCGTGAACCGTGGTCTCGACGTTGCGCGCCGCCTGTTCGAAGTCGGTCTTCATGCGGCGCAATTCGTCGAGTTCGATTTCGCGCGTGACTTCCGCCTTCACGTCGTTGATATAGCGCTGCGCGCGGCCGAACAGCGCGCCGGCGGTGCGCGCGACGCGCGGCAGCCGCTCCGGCCCGAGCACGACCAGTGCGACGACGCCGATCAGCGCCATCTTCGTGATACCGAGATCCAGCATGGATAGCCTGTTCCGTCAGTCGGACTGGGGCGGCGACGTGTCGCGCGATTCAATGCGCGTCGGTCGAGCGCGCGGCCTTTTCCTTCGCGTCGACGTCGACCGTGTCGCCGCTCGCCGGGAGTTCGCGCTTTTGTGCGTCGGCGGCCGGCGATTCGGCGTCGCGCATCCCTTCCTTGAATCCCTTCACGGCACCGCCGAGGTCGCTGCCGATATTGCGCAATTTCTTCGTGCCGAACACGAGCGCCACGATCAGCAGCACGATCAGCCAATGCCAGATGCTCAACGAACCCATGATCCAAACTCTCCTTAAACCCTGTTGCCGCGTCTTGTATGCGGCTATGAACGACTCGCCCGGCTGCGTGTCCGGAACGCACGCGCTCCGGTTTGCGCGCCGCCCGCCTGGCGTGCGGCAGCGCGCAATGAATAATGTCAGACCGTTATTAATAAGTCAGCGTGGCGTCAGCCCATGCGCTGCCAGGGGCGCGGTCCGGCCAGCAGATGCGCGTGCAGGTGATATACCTCCTGCCCGCCGCCGGGACCCGTGTTGATCACGGTGCGATAACCGGTATCGCCGCCCGTGTACGAGACGCCCAGATCCTTCGCGAGGCGTGCCACCAGCATGACTATTCTACCAACGAGCGCCGCATCGCTTTCGGCGCAATCCGCCAGGGTCGGAATGTGCTGGCGCGGGATCACCAGCACGTGCGTTTCGGCGGCCGGACGGATGTCGCGAAACGCGACGAACTCGTCGTCCTCGTAGACCCGCGTGCTCGGAATCTGGCCGTCGGCGATCTTGCAGAAGAGACAGGTGCTGCGGTCGTGACTCATGATGCTTATCGTGCTCCGGGTGAGCAAAGCCTGCAATGGACGCGCGGAAAGCGGCTCAGAACCACGCGCGCGGGTTCACCAGTGGCTTGTTGTCGTACAGGAACAGCCAGCCTTTGATAATACGGTACAACGTCCAGATCGCGACAGCCCACAAAACAGGAATTCCGATCACGACGATCAGCAGCGCGACACCGACCAGATGGCCCGCGAGCCCGAGCCAGAACGTGCGGATCTGCCAGCGGAAATGCGCTTCATAGGGCGTGCCGGCCGCGTCGTCGCGCTTCAGGTAATTGATGATGATCGCGATCAGCACCGAAATGCCGCCCGTCAGCCAGTACGCCGCGTACAGGCCGTAAAGCACGTGCGTGAGCGTGCGCAGGCTGCGCAGACGGTCTGCTTCGAGCGAATGTCGGTACGACGTTGGCGGGTATTCGTGAGGTTCGGACATGCTGGCCTCTCCCTGTTCGGGGCCGCCGCGCGGCGACGGCCTCCTGTCGACGTGGATGCAGCGCGGCGCGCCGCCCGGTCTGCACTCAGCTTGCGCCCCAGTCGCCGCTCCATGGGCGCCCGGGTCGCGCTCAGTCGCCGTTCTGCTCGCGCTCGCGGCTCTTGCGCAGCGCCTTTTCTTCGAGACCCGAAAGCCCTTCGCGGCGTTCCAGTTCGGCGAGCACATCCGCGGGGCTCAGCCCGAAGTGCGACAGCGCGACGAGGCAATGGAACCACAGGTCCGCGACCTCGCCGACGAGGCTCGCCGGCGCGCCGCCCTGGCGCACGTCCTTCGCGGCGAGCACGACCTCGGTCGCCTCCTCGCCGATTTTCTTCAATACCGCGTCGTCGCCCTTGTGAAAGAGGCGCGCGACGTACGAGGCGTCCGGATCGCCGCCCTTGCGGCCGTCGATCACTGCCGCGAGGCGCAGCAGCGTGTCTTGCGTGGTTTGCGTCATTTGTAGATGTGTTCGGGGTCTTTCAGCACCGGCTCGACCGCGGTCCACTGGCCGTCGTCGGCGGTGCCTTCGAATTTCTGGAAGAAGCACGAGTGACGGCCCGTATGGCACGCGATGCCCGACACCTGCTCGACCTTCAGCAGCACGACGTCTTCGTCGCAGTCGAGCCGGATTTCGTGCACGTGCTGCACGTGGCCCGACTCCTCGCCCTTGAACCACAAGCGATTGCGCGAGCGCGAGAAGTACACCGCGCGGCCCGATTCGACCGTCTTCGCGAGCGCTTCGCGGTTCATCCACGCGAACATCAGCACGTCGCCGCTCGACGCTTCCTGCGCGATCACCGGCACGAGACCGTTCGCGTCCCAGTTGACCTTGTCGAGCCACGGCGCCTTCAACGCGCCGTCCTTTTGGGGTGTCGTCACGTCACAACCTCACCGAAATGCCGTGGTCGGCCATGTAGCGCTTCGCATCGCCGACCGTGTATTCGCCATAGTGGAAGATGCTCGCCGCGAGCACCGCATCCGCGCGGCCTTCGACGATACCGTCCGCCAGGTGCTGCAGCCCGCCCACGCCGCCCGACGCGATCACCGGCACCGGCACCGCATCCGACACCGCGCGCGTCAGTTCGAGGTCGAAGCCGCTCTTCGTGCCGTCGCGGTCCATGCTCGTGAGCAGGATCTCGCCGGCGCCCAGTTCCGCCATCTTGCGCGCCCATTCGACGGCGTCGATGCCCGTCGGCTTGCGCCCGCCGTGCGTGAACACTTCCCAGCGCGGGGCCGCGTTCGCGTCGCCCGCCACGCGCTTCGCGTCGATCGCGACGACGATGCACTGCGAGCCGTACTTGTCCGACGCGTCGCGCACGAGCTGCGGGTTCGCGACCGCCGACGAATTCATGCTGATCTTGTCCGCGCCGGCATTCAACAGGCGCCGCACGTCTTCGACTGCGCGCACGCCGCCGCCGACGGTCAGCGGAATGAACACCTGCGACGCCACCGCCTCGATGATCGGCAGGATCAGGTCGCGCTGGTCGGACGTCGCCGTGATGTCGAGGAACGTGAGTTCGTCGGCGCCCTGGTCGTCGTAACGGCGCGCAATTTCGACCGGATCGCCGGCGTCGCGCAGTTCGACGAAGTTGACGCCCTTGACGACTCGCCCGGCGGTCACGTCGAGACAGGGAATGATGCGTTTAGCTAAAGCCATGATCTTGCCGATTTGCGCGAAATTGCGCGATGTTGCATCCAGTAGCCGCTGCGGTCCGTCACCAGACCCAGGCGACCGCCGCGCCAGGAGGCCTCGGGCGACGAAGCGCCAATGCCTCGTCGTCGTTCGAGGCAAAAGTCCGGGCGCCGGCTTGTCGACGATCTGCCAACGACCCGCCGATGAAAACCGCGCCCGGCTTGCGACGTCTTTTACGCGTCGTCCGATTCGCGCAGGCTGTCCGCCCGGGTCTGCGCGGCCGTGAAGTCGAGATCGCCCGAGTAGATCGCGCGGCCGCAGATCACGCCTTCGATCCCTTCGTCCTCGACTTCGCACAGCGCGTCGATGTCCGCGAGGTTCGACAGCCCGCCGCTCGCGATCACCGGAATCTTCACCGCACGCGCGAGGCGCACCGTCGCCTCGATGTTGATGCCCTGAAGCATCCCGTCGCGGCCGATATCCGTGTAGATGATCGATTCGACGCCGTAGTCCTCGAACTTGCGCGCGAGATCGACGACCTCGTGACCGGTCAGCTTGCTCCAGCCGTCGGTCGCGACCTTGCCGTCCTTCGCGTCGAGCCCGACGATGATGTGCCCGCCGAACGCCGTGCACGCTTCCTGCAGGAAGCCCGGGTTCTTCACCGCGGCGGTGCCGATGATCACGTACGACAACCCGTCGTCCAGATAGCGCTCGATCGTGTCGAGGTCGCGGATGCCGCCGCCGAGCTGCACCGGAATCCGGTCGCCGACTTCAGCGATGATCTCGCGAATCGCGTCCTCGTTCTTCGGCTTGCCCGCGAACGCGCCGTTCAGGTCGACGAGGTGCAGCCGCCGCGCGCCCTGCTCGACCCAATGCCGGGCCATGGCTGCCGGTTCCTGGGAAAAAATCGTCGCCTGGTCCATATCGCCTTGCTTCAGGCGTACGCAGTGACCGTCTTTGAGATCGATGGCCGGAATCAGCAGCATAGCAATCGGGTGTTATCTGGGAAAAAAGTGGAAATTCAGCGGCGCGGAGCTAAAAAAATAGCCGGATCCGGCGCCGTTTGGCTAGTTTAGTACAACTCTTTCAGCGGCCTTGCCGATGCAAATCGAGATGCCCGGCCCGTCGCGCGGCGCCGAAAAACGTCTGCGCGCAGAGCGGTGACCCGCGCAAATCAAGGATTCCAGTGGACGAAGTTGCGGTACAGCCGCAGCCCGGCGGCGGCGCTTTTTTCCGGGTGGAATTGGGTGGCGAAAATGTTATCCCGCGCCACTGCCGACGTAAACGGCGCACCGTACGGCGTCTCACCAACAGTGTGCTCGGGATTGTCCGGCACCACGTAGTAACTGTGTACAAAATAAAAATACGCACCGTCCGGCACGCCGTCCCACAGCGGATGCGAGCGCACTTCGCGCACGACGTTCCAGCCCATCTGCGGCACCTTGAATCGCGAGCCGTCGTCCTGCAGCCGGCCTTCCAGCTCGAAGCGCACGACCTTGCCCGGCAGCAGGCCGAGGCCCTTCGTGTCGCCTTCGGCGCTCCAGTCGAACAGCATCTGCTCGCCGACGCACACGCCCATCAGCGGCTTCGTGCGCGACGCCTCGATCACCGCGTCCTGCAGGCCCGATTCGGCGAGACTGCGCATGCAGTCCGGCATCGCGCCTTGGCCCGGCAGCACCACGCGGTCAGCCGCGCGGATCGCTTCCGGACGCTCGACGATCGCCACGTCCGCTTCGGGCGCCGCCTTCATCAGCGCCTGGGCCACCGAACGCAGGTTGCCCATCCCATAATCCACAATCGCAATTGAAGTCTTCATCTCGATTCAGGCCTCGCGGCCCTGCCCTTGCCGGCCAGAACGTGATCGAACGTTCGCCGATGCCGTGTCTGTCGTGTTTCGCCCGTTTTGTGCCCGTCGTGCGCCGGTGTGAGCCCATCGTGCGATACGTCGGCGGGGCGGCGATCCGCTGGCGCTTTACGCCACCCCACCGCCCGTTCGCACCACTCGACGCCGCTCGCGCGCGGTGCGCCTCGAAAAGGCGCCCATTGCGCGTCGCGCATGCCTGCCGCGCTGCGTCGGCTCTTGTCGTGTCAGAGGCTACCCTTCGTCGACGGAATCGTGCCCGCGGCGCGTTCGTCGATTTCGGCGGCCATCCGCAGCGCGCGCCCGAACGCCTTGAATACGGTTTCCATCTGGTGATGCGCGTTCAGCCCGCGCAGGTTGTCGATGTGCAGCGTGACACCCGCGTGGTTGACGAACCCGCGGAAGAACTCGATCGACAGGTCTACGTCGAACGTGCCGATCCGCGCGCGCGTGAACGGCACGTGGAACTCGAGGCCGGGACGGCCGGAGAAGTCGATCACCACGCGCGACAGCGCTTCGTCGAGCGGCACGTACGCGTGGCCGTAGCGGCGGATGCCCTTGCGGTCGCCGATCGCCTGCGCCACCGCCTGGCCGAGCGTGATGCCGACGTCCTCGACGGTATGGTGATCGTCGATATGCAGGTCGCCATGCGCCTCGATGTCCAGATCAATCAGACCATGCCGCGCAATCTGGTCGAGCATGTGGTCGAGAAACGGCACGCCGGTCGCGAGCTTCTGCTCGCCGGTGCCGTCGAGATTAATCTTCACTCGGATCTGCGTTTCGCTGGTATTGCGAACGACTTGCGCGACGCGCATGGTAATTCCTTGATTCAGCCTTAGGCAGGCTAGTTGGGGATGGCGAAGCTCAATTCAATTTACTCACCGAGCGCCAGCTTCAATGCGGCGACGAGGCGGGCGTTCTCGTCAGGCGTCCCGACGGTCAGGCGCACGCAGTTCGCGAGCAATGGGTGCATTTTACTCACGTTTTTGATCAATACCCGCGCGGATAGAAGCGTTTCGAACACCGCGGACGCATCCGGCACCCGCACGAGCAGGAAATTGCCCGCGCTGTCGAACACTCGCGCGCCCGGCAGCGCGGCCACTTGCGCCGACAGACGCTCGCGTTCCCCGCGCAGTTGCGCGGCCTGCGCATCGAGCACGTCGAGGTGATCGAGCAGGAACGACGCGGTCGCCTGCGTCAGCACGTTGATGTTGTACGGCGGGCGCACCTTGTCGAATTCGTTCAGCCACGTCGGCCGGCCCGCGAGATAGCCGAGCCGGATGCCGGCGAGGCCGAGCTTCGACATCGTGCGCATCACGACGACGTTGTCGAATTCGCCCGCGCGCGGCATCCACGTGTGCTGCGCGAACGGCTGGTAGGCCTCGTCGATCACGACGAGGCTCTTCGATGCGGCCGCAATGATCTCTTCGATCGCGCGGTCGTCGAACAGCGTGCCGGTCGGATTGTTCGGGTACGCGAGCCAGATCACGGCCGGCGCGTGTTCGGCGATCGCCGCGAGCATCGCGTCGAGGTCGAGCGTGAAATCGGGCTTCAGCGGCACGCCGACGAACCCGACGTGCGCGAACTTCGCGGCCACCTGGTACATCACGAAGCCGGGTTCCGGCGCGAGCACCGTCGCACCCGGCTTCGAGCACGCGACGGTGATCATGCTGATGATCTCGTCCGAGCCGTTGCCGAGCAGCACGTCGCAGCCGGGCGGCACGCCCATCGTGTGGCGGATCTTGTCGATCAGCGCTTCCGGGCGCGGCGCGGGATAACGGTTCAGCGCGACGCCCGCGAGATGCTCGCCGAGCCGTGCCGCAAGCTCCGGCGGCAACGAAAACGGATTTTCCATCGCGTCGAGCTTCACGAAGCCGCTCGCGTCCGGCACCGGGTAGCTCGTCATCGCGAGCACTTCCGGGCGAATGATCTGTTGTCGTGTGGTCATGATGGGCTGGCCGGACCGTCCGCTCGATGCGGGCAGGCAGGCGCGGGCGGCTTCGAGGCCGCTTTGGGTTCTGGTTTCGCTGGTAGCGTGGGTACGTGTGCCGTTGCGGTGCTGCGGGTACTGCGCCGGATACTGTGCTGCCGGTACTGCCGCCTTCGTTCGCGCCACGGCCGCCCGCAGCGGCCGCGGACCTGTTTCAGCTCTGCTTCATCCGGTATTCGGCGCTCTTCGCGTGGGCCTGCAAACCCTCGCCGTACGCCAGTTCCGCTGCGATCTCGCCGAGCGTCTGCGCCCCTTCCGCGCTCACTTCGATCAGGCTCGAACGCTTGATGAAATCATAGACGCCGAGCGGCGACGAGAAACGTGCGGTACGCGACGTAGGCAGCACGTGGTTCGGCCCCGCGCAGTAGTCGCCGAGGCTCTCGCTCGTGTAGCGGCCAAGGAAGATCGCGCCCGCATGGCGGATCTCGTTCGCCCATTGCTGCGGCTCCAGCGCGGAGATTTCGAGGTGTTCCGGCGCGATGTCGTTCGCGATCGCACACGCCTGCTCCATGTCGCGCACCTTCACGAGTGCGCCGCGATTCGTGAGCGACGTGCCGATCACGTCGGCGCGCGGCATCGTCGGCAGCAGCTCGTTGATCGCGTCCTCGACGCGCGCGATGAACGCTTCGTCCGGACACAGCAGGATCGACTGCGCGAGTTCGTCGTGTTCGGCCTGCGAGAACAGGTCCATCGCGACCCAGCGCGGATCGGTCGTGCCGTCGCACAGCACGAGGATCTCCGACGGCCCCGCGATCATGTCGATGCCGACCGTGCCGAACACGCGGCGCTTCGCCGACGCGACATACGCGTTGCCCGGCCCGCAGATCTTGTCGACGGCGGGAATCGTGTCGGTGCCGTACGCGAGCGCGGCCACCGCCTGCGCGCCGCCGACCGTGAACACGCGATCGACGCCGCCGAGCAGCGCCGCCGCGAGCACGAGCGGATTTTTCACGCCATCGGGCGTCGGCACGACCATCACGATCTCGCGCACGCCGGCGACGCGCGCCGGAATCGCGTTCATCAGCACCGACGACGGATACGCGGCCTTGCCGCCCGGCACATACAGCCCGACGCGGTCGAGCGGCGTCACCTTCTGCCCGAGCACCGTGCCGTCGCTTTCGGTGTATTGCCAGCTATGGCTGCCGCATTCGATTCGCTGCTTCTCGTGGTAGCCGCGAACGCGCGCCGCCGCCGCTTCGAGCGCGGCGCGCTGCTTCGGCTCCAGGCTTTCGAGCGCCGCCTCCAGCTCGTGGAACGGCAGCTCCAGCGCAGCGACGCTCGTCGCGTCGAGACGGTCGAAGCGGTTCGTGTACTCGAGCACAGCCGCATCGCCGCGCGTTTTCACGTCGGCGAGGATCTGCGCGACCGAGCGCTCGATCGCTTCGTCTTCGCTCGCCTCGAACGCGAGCACCGCGTGCAGCGCCTGACGAAAACCGTCGGCGCTGGAATCGAGTTTGCGAATCGTGATAGCCATGCTGTTATCCATCCATTCAGTAATGCCGCGTCGGCTAGGCGGGGCTCGCATCGTGCCGCGACGCGCGTTCGAACGCGTCGATGAACGGCCGCAGCGCGGCGCGCTTCAGTTTGAGCGCCGCCTGATTCACGACGAGGCGCGACGAGATCTGCATGATCTCCTCGACCTCGACCAGATTGTTCGCGCGCAGCGTGCCGCCCGAGCTGACGAGGTCGACGATCGCATCCGCGAGGCCGACGAGCGGTGCGAGTTCCATCGAGCCGTACAGCTTGATCAGGTCGACGTGCACGCCCTTCGCGGCGAAGTGCTCGCGCGCCGTCTCCACGTACTTCGTCGCGACGCGCAGCCGCGCGCCCTGCCGCACCGCATTCGCGTAATCGAAGCCCGCCGCCACGGCGACCGACATCCGGCAGCGCGCGATGTCGAGATCGATCGGCTGATACAGTCCGCTGCCGCCATGCTCGAGCAGCACATCCTTGCCCGCGACGCCGAAGTCGGCCGCGCCGTATTCGACGTAGGTCGGCACGTCGGTCGCGCGCACGATGATCACGCGCAGGTTCGGATCGGTCGTCGGCAGGATCAGCTTGCGCGACGTCTCGGGGTCTTCCGCGACCCGCACGCCGGCTGCCGCGAGCAGCGGCATGGTTTCCTCGAAGATACGCCCCTTCGACAGCGCGAGCGTCAGCGGCGCCCGCGCGAGCGCGGCCGGCGTGGGCGTCGGTGCGGGTGCGCTCATGCCGCGCTCCCGTTGATGCGCTGCGCGTTCGCGCCGATCGAGGTCAATTTCGCTTCCATCCGGTCGTAGCCGCGATCGAGGTGGTAGATCCGGTCGATCAGCGTCTCGCCTTCCGCGCACAGCCCGGCGATCACGAGGCTCGCCGACGCGCGCAGGTCGGTCGCCATCACCTTCGCGCCCGACAGCGCGTGCACGCCCGTGACGAGCGCGGTGTTGCCGTCGGTCGTGATGCGCGCGCCGAGGCGGTTCAGTTCCTGCACGTGCATGAAGCGGTTCTCGAAGATCGTCTCGACGACCTGCGACGTGCCGTCCGCCAGCGCGTTCAGCGCCATGAACTGCGCCTGCATGTCGGTCGGGAACGCCGGGTACTCGGACGTGCGCACGTTCACCGCGCGCGGGCGCTGGTTCATCCGCACGCGAATCCAGTCGTCGCCCTCTTCGATCGACACGCCCGCTTCGCGCAGCTTGTCGATCACCGCATCGAGGATGTGCTGGCGCACGTGACGCAGCGTGACGTCGCCGCCCGCCGCCGCGACCGCGCACAGGAACGTGCCGGCCTCGATGCGGTCCGGAATCACCGTGTGGCGCGCGCCGTGCAGGCGCTCGACGCCCTGGATCACGAGCCGGTCCGTGCCGATCCCGTCGATCTTCGCGCCCATCGCCACCAGCAGGTGCGCGAGGTCGCCGACTTCCGGCTCGCGCGCGGCGTTTTCGATCACCGTCTCGCCGTCGGCGAGCACCGCCGCCATCAGCAGATTCTCGGTGCCGGTGACCGTGATCATGTCGGTCACGATGCGCGCGCCTTTCAGACGCTTCGCGCGCGCCTCGATGAAGCCGTGCTCGATGTTGATCTCGGCGCCCATCGCCTGCAGGCCCTTGATGTGCTGGTCGACCGGCCGCGCGCCGATCGCGCAGCCGCCCGGCAGCGACACCTTCGCCTCGCCGAAGCGCGCGACGAGCGGCCCGAGCACGAGGATCGACGCGCGCATCGTCTTCACCAGCTCGTACGGCGCGACGAGGTTGTCGACCTTCGACGCGTCGAGCTGCACGCGGCTGCCCGACTGCTCGGTGCGCACGCCGATCTGGCCGAGCAGCTTGAGCGTGGTGCGCACGTCCTGCAGATTGGGGACGTTGTCCAGATGCAGCGGTTCCGCGGTCAAAAGGCCCGCGCAGAGAATCGGCAGTGCCGCGTTCTTCGCGCCCGACACCGCGACTTCTCCGGCGAGCTTGCGCCCGCCGGTGATCACGAGTTTGTCCATGCCGTTCGAGTCCTCGCTTAAGCGGCTGGAAACCGGCGCCGCCTGTCTTGCGTTGTGTGCGCCGCTGGCTGCGGCGTCGTTGTCCTGGGTGTTTCGCACTGATGTTCCAGAGATTAGCCGTTCTGCCATTCGGCGGGCGTCAGGGTTTTCATGCTGAGCGCGTGGATTTCCTCGCGCATGCGCTCGCCGAGCGCCGCATAGACGAGCTGATGCCGCTGGATCGCTCGCTTGCCTTCGAAGGCCGGCGACACGATCGTCGCAAAGAAGTGCTGGCCATCGCCTTCGACGTCGATGTGCTGGCAGTCCAGCCCGGCCGAGATGTACTGCCTGACCTGTTCGGGGGTGGGCAACATGCGTGTACTCCTAGTGGCGCAGCTTGTAGCCGGTCGCGAGCATGCGCATCGCGATCGCGGCGATCACCACGAAAAATCCGAAGACGATCGCGAGGCTCACGAGCGGCTCGATGTCCGACAAGCCGAAGAAGCCGTAGCGAAAGCCGTCGATCATGTAGAAAAACGGGTTGAGCTTCGACACCGCGCGCCACACGGGCGGCAGCGTGTGCGTCGAGTAGAACACGCCGGACAGGAACGTGAGCGGCATGATCAGGAAGTTCTGGAACGCGGCGAGCTGGTCGAACTTCTCGGCGACGATCCCGGCGATCAGCCCGAGCGTGCCGAGAATCGCCGAGCCGAGCGCCGCGAACACGAGGATGTAGAACGGCGCGGCGAAACTCATCGGCACGAACCAGACGGTCACGACGAACACGCCGGCGCCGACCACGAGGCCGCGCACGATCGACGCGAGCACGTACGCGCCGAACATCTCCCACGACGCGAGCGGCGGCAGCAGCACGAACACGAGGTTGCCGGTGATCTTCGACTGGATCAGCGACGACGAGCTGTTCGCGAACGCGTTCTGCAGCACGCTCATCATCACGAGGCCCGGCACGAGGAAGCTCGTGTACTCGACGCCCGAATACACCTGCACGTGGTCGCGCAGCGCGTGGCCGAAGATCGTCAGATACAGCAGCGCGGTGACGATCGGCGCGAGCACCGTCTGGAACGCGACCTTCCAGAAGCGCAGCACTTCCTTGTAGAACAGTGTCCTGAATCCGCTATCGCCGCTCATGCCAGCCCCTCCACCACTTCAGGACCACTCATCACCTGCACGAATACATCCTCCAGATCGGCCTTGCGGACCTCGATTTCATCGAAACGGCAGCCGGCCGCGCGGCACTGCGCGAGAATCGGCTCGACTTCGTCATAGTTCGTGAGACGCAGCAGATGCTGACGGCCGCCCGCGTTGGCCGGATCGACTTCGAGCGCGCGCAGCTCGGCCGGCAGCACGCCGTCGGCGAAGCGCAGGAAGAGCTGCATGCCGGCGAAGCGTTGCAGCAGCGCGCTCGTGCGCTCGAGCGCGACGACTTCGCCGCGCCGCAGCATCGCGATGCGGTCGCACAGCGATTCTGCCTCTTCGAGGTAGTGGGTCGTCAGCACGATCGTGTGGCCGTCGCGGTTCAGCCGCGAGATGAACTTCCACAACGTCTGCCGCAATTCGACGTCCACCCCCGCTGTCGGCTCGTCGAGGACGATCACCGGCGGGCGATGCACCAGCGCCTGCGCGACCAGCACACGGCGCTTCATTCCGCCGGACAGCGCGCGCATGTTCGCGTCGGCCTTCTCGGTGAGGTCGAGATTCGCCATCACCTCGTCGATCCAGTCGTCGTTCCTGTGCAGCCCGTAATAGCCCGACTGCAGACGCAGCGTCTCGCGCACCGTGAAAAAAGGATCGAACACCAGTTCCTGCGGCACCACGCCGAGCGCGCGGCGCGCGTTGCGGAAGTCGTGGACGACGTCGTGGCCGCGCACTTCGATCGTGCCTTCGTCGGCGCGGGCGAGGCCGGCGAGAATGCTGATCAGCGTCGTCTTGCCTGCGCCGTTCGGGCCGAGCAGCCCGAAAAACTCCCCTTCTTCGACCGTGAGGCTGACGCCTTTGAGCGCCTGCAGGTCCTTGTAGCGTTTCTTGACGTTACGGATTTCTATCGCTGGCATGACTCTGCGCCGCCCCGTTTCCAGACCGGTTGCGAACCGGCAGCGAACGGGAGACGGCTGAAAAAATGCGTGAAACGGTGGGGATACCGGAAATTGAGGGACAACTCGCGCCGCGCCGATGCGCTGGCGGGAAGGCCCAAAAAACGTTTGATTATAGGGCAAAACCCCGGGCGAAACCCGGCACGGCCGAGTCGCCCGTCAGGCGCCGAAGGGCGGCGGCGCGGCCCGCGCTCGCGTGCAAGCGGGGCGGCTCGCGCCGCGGGTCAATGTCGCTCGCCGAGGAGCGAATCGACGCCGTACGCGCGCGCGAGGCTCGCGAGCGCGGGAGGGAGATTGACGACGTCGAGCGCCTGGCCGCGTGCGCGCGCGGCCCGTTGCCACGCGATCAGCACGGCGAGCGCCGACGAATCGAACTGCTTGAGCTTCGTGCAGTCGACGCCGGTCGCGCCGCCCGCGATGCGCGCGAGCCCCGCGGCGAGCGCGGCCTTCGCGCTCGCGTGGGTCAGCGTGTCGGTGGTTTCGAAGCGGCTCACGACGCCTTGCCCGCCGCGAGTTGCTGATTGCGCTGCGTGAGGAATTGCAGCAGGCCATCGACGCCGCCCTGCTGGATCTTTTCCTGGAACTGCTGCTGGTACGCCTGGATCAGCCATGCGCCGAGCACGTTGATGTCATACACGCGCCAGCCTTGCGCGGTCTTGTACAGACGGTAGTCGAGCTCGATCGGCTGACCGTTGTTCAGCACCGTCGAACGGACCACGACATCGGTGTCGTCCGGGCTCGCGCGGAACGGCTTGTACTGGATCTGCTGGTCGCGAACCTGCGCGAGCGCGCCCGAATACGTGCGGATCAGCAGCATCTTGAACTGCTCGATGATCTGCGCCTGCTGGTCCGGCGTCGCATTGCGCCAGTTGCGGCCCATCGCGAGCTGCGTCGTGCGGCGGAAGTCCGTGTACGGCAGGATCTTGTCGTTCACGAGCTGCGTGATGCGCGTGATGTCGCCGGACTGGATCGACTTGTCACCGCGGATCTGGTCCATCACCTGCTGGGTGACGGTCTTGATCAGCGTGTCGGGATTGCTCGTGTCCACGCTCTGCGCGGAGGCTGCGCCGCTGAACGCAAAAAACAGGGCGAAAAACGGAATAAGGAAGAACTTTTTCATATCGGATTCCTGCTGGCGGGGAACAAAGCCCCAGTGGGCACCCACGATATCACGCGGGTTTGACCGCGCTCCACCCGAAAACTGCGAGAAAACTGCGACAAGCGTTTCCGGGTGTTACGCAACCTCGATCCGGGCCAACGATGTCAACGCAACCGCAGCGTCGGGTAGTTAAAGCGTGTCGGCGGGACCATTTGCCCGGCCGGCACGGCCGGCACGGTCACTTCGCCCGGGGCCGAGGCGCCCTCCGGCGCCGATGCCGCCGACGGCGTCGCGGGCACCTCGCTCGCGGCAGCCGGTGCCGCAGGCGCGGACGCGGGCGTGGCAGGCGCGGCCGCACCCGATGCAGCAGCCGGCGCGCCCGCCGGCTCCAGACCTTCCTCGTCGTACTTCGGCAGCGGCGCACCCTGGTCGCCGTAGTCGGGCGCCGCCGCGCCGCCGCCGAGCAGATAACGCCGCCGCTGCAGGTACGCGTTACGCAGGAACGAATAGCGGTCGAGCGCCGCGCCTTCGATCAGATCGGTCGCGCCGAGCAGGTTCGCACGCGTGCTGATGAGATTCAGCCCGTACAGCCCCCAGCTCAGGCCGGCCGGATTCACGTAGGTAATCGGATTGACGAAGGTGTCGCCCGCCGTGCCGACCGCATCGCGCACCGTGCTCGGACCGAACACCGGCAGCACTAGATACGGACCGGCCGGCACGCCGTAGTGGCCGAGCGTGAGCCCGAGGTCCTGGTTGTGCTTCGGCAGCTTCGCGAGTGTCGCGACGTCGAACAGGCCGCCGACGCCGAACACCGTGTTGATCACGATCCGCATCAGGTCGCTCACGCCGTCGGCGATCTTCAGCTGCAGCAGGTTGTTCGCGACGTTGTACACGTCGCCGATGTTCGAGAAGAAGTTCGTCACGCTGTCGCGCACCGGCTTCGGCGTGACCTTCTGGTAGCCCTGGGCGACCGGCTTCAGCGCGTACTGGTCGAGCTTGTCGTTGACCGTGAACATCGTGCGGTTGAACCCTTCCCAAGGGTCTTCCTTCGACGGCGTCTGGACCGTCGCGCACCCAGACATGGCCAGCACCGCCACGGCGACCGACATCACGCGCATGCGTTGGGTCTGCATCGTCGTTCTCCTTATCGTTATTGAGCCGCCGCAGCCGGCGACGCCGGAGCCGCCGGCGCGGGAGCAGCGGACGGCGCGCCCGCCGCCGGTTTCGCCGCGCCCGAATCGGCCGCCTTGCTGTACAGGAACTGGCCGATCAGGTTTTCGAGCACGATCGCGGACTGCGTCATCGTGATCGTGTCGCCCGGCTTCAGCATCTCGGTGTCGCCGCCCGGCTCGAGGCCGATGTACTGCTCGCCGAGCAGGCCGGACGTCAGGATCTTCGCGGACGTGTCGCGCGGGAACTGGTACGGCTCGTCGATGTTGATCGTCACCAGCGCCTGGAACGTGTTCGGATCGAAGCCGATCGACGCGACGCGGCCGACCGTCACGCCCGCGCTCTTCACCGGAGCGCGCGGCTTCAGGCCGCCGACATTGTCGAACTTCATCTTCACCGCGTAGGTGGACTGGAACGACAGCGAGCTCATGTTGCCGGCCTTCAGCGCGAGAAACAGCAGCGCAATGAAGCCGAGCACCACGAACAGGCCGACCCAGAAGTCGAGAGCAGTCTTTTTCATCGTCATCCCATCAGAATCCGTTGCGCCGGCGACGGTGCGTCACCGGCCGTGCGCGTTTTCGCGTTCTCGCGTGCGACGAGCGCTGCGCGTGAAGACCGTCAGCTGAACATCAGCGCGGTCAGCAGGAAGTCGAGGCCGAGCACCGCGAGCGACGCGTACACGACCGTTTTCGTCGTCGCGCGCGACACGCCTTCCGGCGTCGGTTTCGCCTCGTAGCCCTGATACAGCGCGGTGAACGTCACCGCGAAGCCGAACACGATGCTCTTGATCACGCCGTTGCCGACGTCCGCCCACACGTCGACGCCGCCCTGCATCTGCGACCAGAACGCACCCGGGTCGACGCCGATCAGGATCACGCCGACCACATAGCCGCCGAGAATGCCGACCGCGCTGAAGATCGCCGCGAGAATCGGCATCGCGATCACGCCGGCCCACATGCGCGGCGCGACGACGACGCGCACCGGGTCGACGGCCATCATTTCCATGGCGGTCAGCTGTTCGCCGGCTTTCATCAGGCCGATTTCTGCGGTCAGCGACGTGCCCGCGCGACCCGCGAACAGGAGCGCGGTGACGACCGGCCCCAGCTCCCGCACGAGCGACAGCGCGACGAGCAGCCCGAGCGCCTGCTCGGAGCCGTAGCGGTTCAGCGTGTAATAGCCCTGCAGCCCGAGCACGAAGCCGACGAACAACCCCGACACCGCGATGATCAGCAGCGAATAATTACCGACGAAGTGGATCTGCTTCGTGACAAGCCGCGGCCGACGCAACAGCGGGAAGAATTCGAGCACGAGCCGTGCGAAAAAGCGGGCGGCGTGGCCCGCGTTCGTGATGCTCCCGATGACGCCGCGTCCGATCGCGCTGATCATGCCCGCCCCCCGCCGATGCCGAAGTCCGCGTCGAGCGGGTGCTGAGCCGGATAGTGGAAGCGGAACGGGCCGTCCGGCGCGCCGTCGATGAACTGGCGCAGCGTCGGGTCCGTCGACGCGCGCAGTTCGTCCGGCGTGCCTTGTGCGTGCACGCGGCCGTTCGCGAGGAAGTACACGTAGTCGGCAATCGCGAACGATTCGGGCACGTCGTGCGTGACGAGGATCGACGTCGCGCCGAGCGCGTCGTTCAGCGTGCGGATCAGGTTCGCGGTGATGCCGAGGGAAATCGGATCGAGTCCGGCGAACGGCTCGTCGTACATCATCAGTTCCGGGTCGAGGGCGATCGCGCGCGCCAGCGCCACGCGTCGCGCCATGCCGCCGGACACTTCCGACGGCGCGAGGTCGCGCGCGCCGCGCAGGCCGACGGCGTTCAGCTTCATCAGCACGAGATCGCGGATCAGTTCCTCGGGGAGGTCGGTGTGCTCGCGCAGCGCGAACGCGACATTCTCGAATACCGACATGTCGGTAAAGAGCGCGCCGAACTGGAACAGCATGCCCATCTTCCGGCGCAGCGCGTAAAGGCCGGAGCGGCTTTGCGCGCCGACGTCTTCGCCGCCGAACAGCACCTGCCCGCGGCTCGCGCGCACGAGGCCGCCGATCAGGCGCAGCACCGTCGTCTTGCCGCCGCCGGAACCGCCCATCACCGCGATCACCTGACCGCGCGGGAAGCGCATGTTCAGTCCGGACAGGACGAGCCGGTCGCTATAGCCGAAATCGACGTCGCGCAGCTCGAGAAGGGTCTCAGTTGAAGAGGGCACCAGGCTGACAGTCCATTTACACGAAGGCGGAATTATAGGGCCATCGTGAAAATGCTTCAGTGACGCGCCCGGTCCTTTGTAAATACTGCTTGCCTGCGTCGGGCGCCGCCGGGCACCGGACGCAGGCCGACCATTATTGCGTAAACCCGCATTGCAACGCAGCAACGGCTGCGGCTGGATCGGCGGCCTCGGTCACCGCGCGCACGACGGCTGCGGAGCCGACGCCGGTCGCGATCACGTCGGGCAGCACGCCGCCGTCGATCCCGCCGATCGCGACGGTCGGCACCACGCCGTCGAGCAGCTTCGCGTAGCGCGCGAGCCGCGCGAGGCCTTGCGGCGCGGTGGGCATCACCTTCGTCGTGGTCGCGAACACGGCGCCGAGCGCGAGATAGCTCGGACGGAAGTGCAGCGCGGTCAGCATCTCGTAGTAGCCGTGCGTCGACAGGCCGAGGCGCACGCCGGCCGCCGCGATCGCCGCGAGATCCGCGTCGCGCAGGTCTTCCTGGCCGAGATGCACGCCGTACGCGCCCGCATCGAGCGCCTCGCGCCAGTGGTCGTTGATGAACACCCGTGCGTCGTGCCGACGTCCGGCCGCCACGCAGCGCTCGATCTCCTCGATCAACGCCGGCGACTTCGGCTGCTTGCTGCGCAGCTGCACGGTCTTCACGCCGAAGCCGAGCACGCGCTCGACCCATTCCGCGCTCGGCAGCACCGGGTACAAACCGAGCTTCGCCGGGCACGGCGCGAACGGCTGCGCGGGCGCCGCCGGCAGCCCGACCACGCGCGGAAAGCGCGCGAAATCGACGGGCCACGCGTCGTCACCCCGCTTCTCGTCGCCGTCGCGCCATGCGAGCGCGAGCACCAGCGCGTCGTGCGGCGCGAATCCGCAGTCGAGGAACGCGGCGAGCGCCGCGATCCAGTCTTCCGCCAGCTCGCCTTCGAGCGCATAGCGCTCGCCGCCCAGATGCAGCGTCGCGCGCCCGCCGCCCGCGTCGGCCGCCTCGATGACGCCGGCGCCAGCCGTCATCCACCGCGCGATGTTCGCGAGGTGCGGACCGGCGTCGGTCACGACGATCAGGTCGCCGCCGTTCGGCTCGTCAGGCGGCGTGAGGCACAGGCGCCACGGCGCGTGCGTCGGCTGCCAGTCGCCGAGACGCGCGCGGATGCGCTCCGCCGCTTCGGTCAGTTCGTCCGCCGGCGGCCAGAACAGCTCGCGGTCCTTCAAGTTCAGCTTTGCGGTCATGTGTTGCTCCCATCCTGATGCCAGAACGGCATGCCGACGACCGGCGTGCTCGCGTGCGCCGTCTCGCGCTCCATCATCGGCCCCGCCAGATACGCGGCGCGCCCCGCTTCGACGCCCGCCGCGAACGCGCGGGCCATCGCGTCCGGATGCGTCGCCTGCGACACCGCCGTGTTCAGCAGCACGCCGTCGAAGCCCCATTCCATCACCTGGCACGCGTGCGACGGCACGCCGAGCCCGGCGTCGACGATCAGCGGCACATCCGGCAGACGCTCGCGCAGCACGCGCAAGCCGTACGGATTCACGACGCCCTTGCCGGTGCCGATCGGCGCGCCCCACGGCATCAGCGCCTCGCAGCCGGCGTCGAGCAGACGGCGGCCGATCACGAGATCCTCGGTGCAGTACGGCAGCACCTTGAAGCCGTCCTTCACGAGCCGCGCGGCGGCGTCGATCAGCCCGACCGGATCCGGCTGCAGCGTGTAATCGTCGCCGATCAGTTCGAGCTTGATCCAGTCGGTTTCGAAGACCTCGCGCGCCATGTGCGCGGTGGTCACCGCCTCGTTGACGGTCAGGCAGCCCGCCGTGTTCGGCAGCAGCGGCACGCCGTGGCGCTTCAGCAGATCGAAGAAGCCGGCCTCGGCGCCGCCTTCGTTCATCTGCCGGCGCAGCGCGACGGTCACCATGCCGGGGCGCGCGGCGTCGATCGAATCGGACAGCGACTGCAGCGACGGATAACGCGACGTGCCGAGCAGCACGCGGCTCGCGAACGTTTCGCCGTACAGCGTCAGCGCGTCGGCGGGGGATTTTTTCGTAGTCATGACGGGAAATCTCGCGATGAGGTGCGTGGGCGCGATGGGCTGCGAACCGGCATCGGCGGGCTCAGCCGCCGGCAACCGGGCTCACGACGTCGAGCCGGTCGCCGCTCTTGAGCGCGCGCTTTGCATGCTGCGCACGCGCGACGAAATCGCCGTTCAACGCGACCGCATACGGCGGACGCGCGCCGTATGCGGCGAGCGCATCGGCGAGCGTCGCGCCCTCGGGCAGCGACAGCGGCTTCTGGTTGATCTGGATGTCCATGTCAAACGTAGAGGTAGAGGTTTTCGCTTTCGGACCGGGCAATGTCACGCGAGCTGCCGCGCGTCGTCGAGGCGCAGCATCTCGCCCCAGCGCGACTCGTGGCGCAGCGCGTCGAACCCATCCGCATTGGCGAGCCGGCCGTCGAGGAGCCGCTGCGCGACGCGCACCGCCTCGTCGGCCACCTCGGGCGCGATCATGAAACCGTGCCGGTACAGGCCGTTCACGCGCAGCGTGCGCGAGCCGTCCCACACGAGCGCGGGCCGATGGTCGGGCAGCGTCGGACGGCACTGCGAACACAGCTCCAGAATGCGCGCCTCGCCGAACGCCGGATGCACCGCGAACAGCGCGCTCAACAGTTCGAGCGCCGAGCGCACGCTGACCGGCGACATGTCCTCGCCTTCGATCTCGGTCGCGCCGATCACGTACACGTCGCTTTGCTTCGGCGCGATGTACAGCGGATAGCGCGGATGCAGGAGCCGCACCGGCCGCGTGAGACCGATGCCCGGCGCGTGCACGCGCGCGACCTCGCCGCGGATGCCGCGCAGCGCCGGCAGCGCGGGCTTCGCGCCGAGCCCGCGGCAGTCGATCGTCACGCGCGCCGCCGGCAGATGCGCGTCGTCGACCGGCGTGTTCCAGTGAGTTTCCACGCCGCGTTGCGCGAGCCCCGCCGCGAGCGCGCGCAGCACCTGACGGTTGTCGAGCTGGCCTTCGCCGGCGAGCAGCCAGCCGCGCGCGAAGCGGCCGGCGAGCGCGGGCTCGGCCGCGTCGATCTGCGCGCCCGCGAGCGCGACGAAGCCTTCGTCGGCCAGCTCGCGCGGCGCGTTCGCGCGCACGCGGCGCTCGAACAACGGCGCTTCGGTGCGATCCGCGTGATGCCAGACGACGAGCGTGCCGTTGCGCTGGAAGAACACCGGCTCGGGCAGTTCCGCGAGGATGCGCGGCCAGGTGTCGAGCGACGCGACGCCGAGCTGCGTAATCAGCAACTCGGCGACAGCTGCCTCGGCGAGCGGCGCGAGCATCGCGGCCGCGACCCACGCGGCCGCCTGCGAGCCGTCGGCCGGGCCGCGCTCGTAAAGCGCGACGCGATGGCCTTCGCCCGCGAGCCGCCACGCGACGAGGCGCCCGCACAGACCGCCGCCGAGCACCGCGAAATCGGGCTGTTGCACGGACGCGCTCATGATGGCGCTCCCGCACGCGCGCGCGCGAACCCGCAGACGCACAGCGCCGGGTCGATCGATTCAACTGAGGAATAAGCGGAGAAAAAAGCGGTCATCGTATCCTTTCCGTACGGTAGAAGCACACGTACCCAAGGACGAAACCGGCTGGCAAGGCCGACCGCGCAGCCGTGCGACTCGCTGACGGTCGTTCGCTGAAGACACGCTCGAACGATGATGGCGGCGCACGCTGCCCGGCGGGAAACTGGACGGGCTTGTAAGTCCAAAGACTGACCAGAAACTTCCCGCGCCGGTATTACCCGGATCGGGTGCGAAGGGTCTCTCTCAGCCTCGCCGCGGTACGCCGAACATACGCGCGAAGCACCCCTGTTTCGTCAGCGGCCATTAGACCACAAAACGCAAGCCCCCCGCAAACCACGACGGCACAAGGGATTCCGCGCCTGCCGGCCGAATGGAATGCCGCGCGCGTCGCAGCGCTCTGGCACAATGCCTCGCAAAGGCCCTGCGCCACCGGGTCGCGCCATTAAGCTTCGTTTAAGCGGTTCTGGCCAGAATGCAGCGGTCGCCGCGCCGCCTCGCGACGCCGTCGCGCGCTGGCGATGCACCGCTCCTCCGGCCACACGCCGGTCACCATCAGGATGCTCATGACCACACTCTCTTCCGGCCCCACGGCCGAGCAGGACCAGAAGATCTCGGCCTGGAGCCTGATCAAGCCCTATTGGGTCTCCGAGGAACGCCTGGTCGCGTGGGGAATGCTTGCCGCGATCATCGTGATGAACCTGCTCGTCGTCGCGATCAACGTGCGGCTCAACTCGTGGAGCGGCGACTTCTACGACGCGCTGCAATCGAAGAACGTGAAGCAGTTCCCGCATCTGCTGATGGTCTTCACCGGGCTCGCGTTCAGTTTCATCATCCTCGCGGTGTATGGGCGGTATCTGCGGCAGATGCTCGGCTTTCGCTGGCGCCAGTGGCTCACGACGCACTTTCTGAGCGACTGGCTCGGCAACGGCACGTTCTACCGGATCGAGCGCGACCGCCTCGCCGACAACCCCGACCAGCGGATCAGCGACGACCTGCAATCGTTCGCGACCACGACGCTCTCGCTCACGCTCGATCTCTTGTCGACGGTCGTCACGCTCGTGTCGTTCATCACGATCCTGTGGACGCTCGCGGGCGCGCTGACCGTCACGCTCGGCAGCCAGCCGCTCACGATTCCCGGCTATATGGTGTGGGCCGCGGCGCTGTACGCGGTGTTCGGCTCGTTCGTGATCCAGAAGGTCGGCCGGCCGCTCGTGTCGATCAACTATCAGATGCAGCGCGTCGAGGCGGACTTCCGCTTCGGCCTCATCCGTCTGCGCGAGAACGCCGAGCAGATCGCGTTCTACGACGGCATGGACACCGAGCGCTCGAACGCGCAAGGCCTCTTCGCGCACATCCGCGACAACTGGTGGCGCGTGATGAAGTACACGAAGCGCCTGACGTTCGTGACCGCTTTCTACGGGCAGATCGCGATCATCTTCCCGCTCGTCGTCGCGGCGCCGCGCTACTTCGCGGGCGCGTTCACGTTCGGGGTGCTGATGAAAATCGCCCAGGCGTTCGGCACCGTCAGCGACTCGTTCTCGTGGTTCATCAACAGTTATTCGACGCTGGTCGAATGGCGCGCCACGGTCAATCGTCTGCGCGAATTCCGCCGCGTCGTCAAAGCGCCGCGTCTGAAGGAGTCGGTGTCGCCCGCGACCGAGCACGGCGGCATCAATCTGCACTTCGTCGACGCGAACCGTCTGACGACGCGCGACCTGAAACTCGCGCTGCCCAACGGCACGCCGCTGTCCGACGTGCCGGACATCACGATCGAACCCGGCGCGCGCTGGCTCGTGCGCGGGCCGTCCGGCGCGGGCAAGAGCACGCTGATGCGCTCGCTCGCGGGCCTGTGGCCGTTCGGCGAAGGGTCGATCGACGCGCCGGTCGACGCGCGGATGATGTTCATTCCGCAGCAGAGCTACTTGCCGATCGGCACGTTGAAGGCGGCGCTCACGTATCCGGCGCCGCAGGACAACTACACCGACGACGAGTGCCGCGACGCGCTGCGCGCGTGCCGGCTCGACGACTACACGGACCGTCTGCAGGAATCCGCGCACTGGACTCGCGTGCTGTCTCCGGGCGAGCAGCAGCGCCTCGCCGGCGCGCGCGTGCTGCTGCACAAGCCCGACTTCCTGTTCCTCGACGAAGCGACGAGCGCGCTCGACCCCGACAACGAAGCGCGCCTCTATCGGCTCTTCAACGAGCGGCTGCCGAAGGCAGCGATCGTCAGCGTCGCGCATCGCGAGTCGCTTGCCGCGTTCCACGACGAGACGCTCGACATGGAGCGCGCGCCCGAAGCCAGCGTCGCTGCGTAAGCACTTCGCTCCCGCCCGCCGCGCCGGCCGACGGTCGCCGGCGCCGCGCGCGGATCGCAGCGCGCGGGCCTGGCGCGCACGCCACCGCAATCGTGTCCGACCAATCCGCCGCTGTTCTCTGTACCGGCTCTCTCCGCCTGCGTCTGTGCCCCAGCGCACAATCCTTGCGCGCACAACATGTGCGCCGCCGCGCCCTCGATTCATCACAAGAGTGGCCATCGCGCGATATCGCACCGTAGAATGATGCGCGCCGTGCCTGTGCCGCAAGGCTGACGGCGCCGCTCGTCCGTTGCCCCATCCGCACTACAACGAACACAGGAATGGAGCCGCAATGCAATCGTTCCGATGGTTCACCGCAATCTCGCCGATGTCGTCGCCGATGTCGTTGCCAACCTCGCCGCCCGCCGTCGCGCTCGCGCACGGCAATGGATGATCGCGCAATGACCGCCACGTCGGCTCCGCTCCATCACGATTCGCTCACCACGGCGCGACCCGCATGAAAACGATCGTCCTCGGCGCCGGCGTGATCGGCGTCGCCACCGCGTACTACCTGAGCGAGCGCGGCTGCGACGTCACCGTGATCGAGCGCGAACCCGGCGTCGCGCTCGGCACGAGTTTCGGCAACGCCGGCGTGATCGCGCCCGCGTGGATCACGCCGTGGGCCGCGCCGGGCATGCCGCTTCGGCTGCTCAAATGCCTGCTGAAGCCCGGCTCGCCGCTGATCTTCCGGCCGACGCTCGATCCCGCGCAGTGGCGCTGGCTCGCCAGCTGGCTGCACGAATGCGACGTCGCGCGCTTTCGCGTGAACAAGCAGCGGATGCAGCGGATCGCGTACTACAGCCGCGACTGTCTGCGTGCGTTCCACGCGACGCACGGATTCGACTACGGACGCAGTCAGGGCCACCTGCAACTCTTTCGCACGGACCACGACGTCGAGCTGGCCCAGCCCGCGCTCGCGCTGCTGCGCGACGCGGGCATCGCGTATCGCGAAGCCGACGCCGACGAATGCGCGCGCATCGAACCCGGTCTGCGATGGGCGCGCGTGAAGCCGGTCGCGGGCGTCTATCTGCCGGACGACGAAGCCGGCGACTGCGCGCGCTTCACGCGCGAGCTGCGCGCCGTCTGCGAAGGCAACGGCGTGTCGTTCCTGTTCGATACGGAAGCGGTCGGCGTCGACGTCGAACGCGGACAGGTGCGCGGCGTGCGCGTGCGCGAGCTGCCGCGGCGACGCAACCGGCGCTCGCCGAAAGAGGCGCTGCCCGCGCCGCCGCGACCGCCGGACGGCGCACCCGCGTCCCGCCGTCAGGCGCCGCCGCGCGTGCTCGCCGCGGACGCGGTCGTGATCGCGCTCGGCGTCGAAAGCGCGGCGCTCGTCGAGCCGTTCGGCGTGCGGCTGCCGCTTTATCCGGTGAAGGGCTATTCGGCGACGCTGCCGGTCATCGACGAGCAGAAGGCGCCGCGCGCCGCGCTGACGGACGAATCGCTGAAGACGGCGATCACGCGCTTCGATTCGCAGGTGCGCGTCGCCGGCACTGCCGAATTCGGCAACCGCTTTGCGACGCTGCGCGAGCAGGCGCTGCAGACGCTGATGAAAGTGCTCGACGACTGGTTCCCGCATGCGGCGACGGCGTCGTCCGCGCAGTTCTGGGTCGGGCGCCGGCCGATGCTGCCCGACGGTGCGCCGCTGCTGGGTCCGAGCGGCGTCGACGGGCTGTGGCTGAACGTCGGACACGGATCGACCGGCTGGGCGATGGCGATGGGTTCCGGGCGCGCGGTGGCCGACCTCGTCACGCGCCGCGCGCCGGAGATCGATCTCGACGGCCTCACGCTCGCGCGCTACCGGCTCTGAGCACGGCGTTCACGCGGACGCGAGCGGCACGCTCGCCAGCGCCTGGTAGCGTGCGCCCTGCTTCGCGAGCGTGCTCGAATACAGCACGAGCGACGTGAAGCGCATCGGCGGCAGCAGGGCGGCGTCGCACGCGAGCGTGACGGCCGACGCGTCGCGGGCGAAGCGCGCGAGCGTGATGTGCGGCCGGAACGCGCGCGCATCGACCGGCAGGCCGGTTTCGATCATCGACGAGCGCACGTGCCAGTCGATCGCGACCAGATCGTCGGTCATCGCGAGCACAGCCACCATGAGCCTCGGCCGCGCGTTGCCGGGCCAGCATTCGATGCGCGTGACCGGCGCAGGCGCGAGCGGCAACGCGCGTTGCCGCAGCCTCCCGGCGAGCGCGTCGCCGTCGGCGTACGGCAGCGCGCCGATGAACGCGACCGTCAGATGCAATTGCGCGTGCGGCACGCGCCGCGCGTTGTCGGGCACGCCGAGCGCCGGCGACATCAGCGCGTCGCGCGACGCGTCGTCCGGCGCGAGCGCGACGAAGCAGCGTTGCCATGCATCGGACGAGGGTTGCTGCATGATCGGCGTCTCCTGTCACGAGCCGCCATGTTAGCCCGATGCGCGCCCACGCCGCCGCGCGCATGAAAAAAGCCGGGTCACCCTTGCGGGTGCCCGGCTTCGTGCGGCGGTACTGCTGTCGTCTCCTGCCTCCCCCGCTGTTGACGGGTACGGCTGTCGGGTCGTGCGCCGTTAGCGCGGCAGTTCCGAGCTGCCCATCAGATACGCGTCGACCGAACGCGCACACTGACGGCCTTCGCGGATGGCCCACACGACGAGCGACTGGCCGCGGCGCATGTCGCCGGCTGCAAACACCTTGTCGACCGACGTGTAGTACGACTTGTCGCCCTCGGTCGATGCGCGCACGTTGCCGCGCGCGTCCTTGTCGACGCCGAACGCTTCGAGCACCGACGCGACCGGCTGCGTGAAGCCCATCGCGAGCAGCACGAGGTCGGCCTTCATTTCGAACTCGGAGCCCGGCACTTCGACCATCTTGCCGTCCTTCCACTCGACGCGCGCCGCGATCAGCTTCTCGACCTTGCCGTTCTTGCCTTCGAAGCGCTTCGTCGCGACCGACCAGTCGCGCTCGCAGCCTTCCTCGTGCGACGACGACGTGCGCAGCTTGATCGGCCAGTACGGCCACACGAGCGGCTTGTTCTCTTCTTCCGGCGGCTGCGGCAGCAGTTCGAACTGCGTGACGTCCTTCGCGCCGTGACGGTTCGACGTGCCGACGCAGTCCGAGCCCGTATCGCCGCCGCCGATCACGACGACGTGCTTGCCCTTCGCGAGCAGCTGGTCCGCGACCTTGTCGCCCGCGTTGACCTTGTTCTGCTGCGGCAGGAATTCCATCGCGTAGTGGATGCCCGCGAGTTCGCGGCCCGGCACCGGCAGGTCGCGCGGCGTCTCCGAGCCGCCCGCGATCACGACCGCGTCGAACTGCTCCTTGAGCGCCTGCGGCGAGATCGTCTCCTTCGCGGTGTTGCCGATGTACGCGGGCATCTCGCCGTTGCCGATGAACACGTTCGTGCGGAAGCTCACGCCTTCGGCTTCCATCTGGCGCATGCGGCGGTCGATCAGCCACTTTTCGAGCTTGAAGTCGGGGATGCCGTAGCGCAGCAGGCCGCCCACGCGGTCGTTCTTCTCGAACACGGTCACGTCGTGACCGGCGCGCGCGAGCTGTTGCGCGGCGGCGAGCCCCGCGGGGCCCGAACCGACGACCGCGACCTTCTTGCCGGTCTTGTGCTTCGGCGGCTGCGGTTCGACCCAGCCTTCGGACCACGCCTTGTCGATGATCGCGTGCTCGATCGACTTGATGCCGACCGGGTCTTCATTGATGCCGAGCGTGCACGCCGCTTCGCACGGCGCCGGGCAGATGCGGCCCGTGAACTCGGGGAAATTGTTGGTCGAGTGCAGCACGTCGATCGCGGTCTTCCAGTCCTGGCGATACACCAGGTCGTTGAAGTCCGGGATGATGTTGTTCACCGGGCAGCCGTTGTTGCAGAACGGGATGCCGCAGTCCATGCAGCGTGCGCCCTGGATCTTCGCGTCGTCGTCGGTCAGCGCCGCGACGAATTCCTTGTAGTGCTTGACCCGCGTGAGCGGTGCTTCGTACGCCTCGTGGCGGCGTTCGAACTCGAGAAAACCGGTTGCCTTACCCATGTGGCTCTCGTCTATCCGTGTATTCGGTGAGGGGATCGGCGCCCGCCGTCGCGCGCATCGTGCGGCGCGGCGGGCGCTTCGTCGTCGTTGGTCGGGGTGCGCTCAGTTGCCCAATCAGGCGGCCAGTTCTTCCTGCTTCGCCTTCTTCGCACCGAGCTCGCCCAGCGCGCGCTTGTATTCCGTCGGGAACACCTTCACGAACTGGCGGCGCGCCGTGTCCCAGTTTTCGAGCAGCGCCTTCGCACGCGGCGAGCCGGTGAACTGGAAGTGGCGTTCGACGATGCCCTTCAGCAGCGCTTCGTCGGTCTGGCCGGTGTGCCACAGCGCGCGGTCGACCGTGCGTTCCTGCTCGACCTGCTGCAGCACCGGCTCGAGCGTGACCATCGCCTTGTTGCACTTGTTCGCGAACGTGCCTTCCGGATCGAACACGAACGCGACGCCACCCGACATGCCGGCCGCGAAGTTGCGCCCCGTCTCGCCGAGCACGACGACCGTGCCGCCCGTCATGTATTCGCAGCCGTGGTCGCCCGTGCCTTCGACAACCGCCGTCGCGCCCGAGTTACGCACGCAGAAACGCTCGCCCGCCACGCCGCGGAAGAACGCTTCGCCTTCGAGCGCGCCGTACATCACCGTGTTGCCGCAGATGATGTTTTCTTCGGACTTGCCGCGGAAGTCGTTGGTCGGACGAATGATGATCCGCCCGCCCGACAGCCCCTTGCCGACGTAGTCGTTGCCGTCGCCGACGAGGTCGAGCGTCACGCCCTTCGCGAGGAACGCGCCGAAGCTCTGGCCCGCGGTGCCCTTCAACTGGATGTGAATCGTGTCGTCGGGCAGGCCGTCGTGACCGTACTTCTTCGCGATCTCGCCGGACAGCATCGCGCCGACCGTGCGGTTCACGTTGCGCACCGGCTGGATGAACGACACGTGCTCGCCGTTGTCGATCGCGGCCTTCGCCTTCTCGATCAGCGTGTGGTCGAGCGCGCGCTCGAGGCCGTGATCCTGCGACTCGACGTGCAGGCGCGCGACGTCCGCTTCGACTTCCGGCTGGTAGAACACGCGCGAGAAGTCGAGACCCTTCGCCTTCCAGTGCTCGATGCCCTTCTTCGTGTCGAGCAGGTCCGGACGGCCGACGAGGTCGTCGAACTTGCGGATGCCCAGTTGCGCCATGATCTCGCGCACTTCCTCGGCGATGAAGAAGAAGAAGTTGACGACGTGCTCCGGCTGGCCGGTGAACTTCGCACGCAGCACCGGATCTTGCGTCGCGACGCCGACCGGGCAGGTGTTCAGATGGCACTTGCGCATCATGATGCAGCCCTGCGTGACGAGCGGCGCCGTCGCGAAGCCGAACTCGTCCGCGCCGAGCAGCGCGCCGATCACGACGTCGCGGCCGGTCTTCATCTGGCCGTCGGCCTGCACGCGGATGCGTCCGCGCAGCTTGTTCAGCACGAGCGTCTGCTGCGTTTCGGCGAGGCCCAGTTCCCACGGCGTGCCCGCGTGCTTCAGCGACGACAGCGGCGACGCGCCGGTGCCGCCGTCATGGCCGGCGATCACGACGTGATCGGCCTTCGCCTTCGCGACGCCCGCGGCCACCGTGCCGACGCCCACTTCCGACACGAGCTTCACCGACACCGACGACGACGGGTTCACGTTCTTCAGATCGTGAATCAGCTGCGCGAGGTCTTCGATCGAGTAGATGTCGTGGTGCGGCGGCGGCGAGATCAGGCCGACGCCCGGCACCGAGTAACGCAGCTTGCCGATGTACTCGGACACCTTGTGACCCGGCAGCTGGCCGCCTTCGCCCGGCTTCGCGCCCTGCGCCATCTTGATCTGGATCTGGTCGGCCGACGCGAGGTACTCCGCCGACACGCCGAAACGGCCCGACGCGACCTGCTTGATCTTCGAGCGCAGCGAATCGCCTTCCTTCAGCGGAATGTCGCGCACGACTTCGCTGCCGATCACCGACGCGAGCGTGTCGCCCGTCTTGATCGGAATGCCGCGCAGTTCGTTGCGGTAGCGCTTCTCGTCTTCGCCGCCTTCGCCGGTGTTCGACTTGCCGCCGATCCGGTTCATCGCGATCGCGAGCGACGCGTGCGCTTCCGTGCTGATCGAGCCGAGCGACATCGCGCCGGTCGCGAAACGCTTCACGATTTCCTTCGCCGGTTCGACTTCGTCGATCGAAATCGCGCGCGCCGGGTCGAGACGGAACTCGAACAGGCCGCGGAACGTCATGTGACGCTTCGTCTGATCGTTGATCAGATGCGCGTATTCCTTGTACGTCTGGTACGAGTTGCTGCGCGCCGAGTGCTGCAGCTTCGCGACCGCGTCGGGCGTCCACATGTGGTCTTCGCCGCGCACGCGGTACGCGTACTCGCCGCCCGCGTCGAGCATGCCGGCGAGCACCGGGTTGTCGCCGAACGCGTCGCGGTGCAGACGGATCGCCTCTTCCGCCACGTCGAACAGGCCGATGCCGCCGACCTTCGACGCCGTGCCCTTGAAGTACTTGTTGACGAGTTCCTCGGACAGGCCGACCGCTTCGAAGATCTGCGCACCCGTGTACGACATGTACGTCGAGATGCCCATCTTCGACATGACCTTCTGCAGGCCCTTGCCGACCGCCTTCGTGAAGTTGTAGATCGCCTTGTCCGCCGACAGGTCGGCCTTCAGGCCGGACGCCATCTGCGCGAGCGTTTCCATCGCGAGGTACGGGTGAACGGCTTCCGCGCCATAGCCCGCGAGCAGCGCGAAGTGGTGCGTCTCGCGCGCGGCGCCCGTCTCGACGACGAGGCCCGTGCTCGTGCGCAGACCCTGCTGCACGAGGTGCGTGTGGATCGCCGACGTGGCGAGCAGCACCGGAATCGCGACGTTGTCGCGGTCCGCGCGGCGGTCCGACACGATCAGGATGTTGTAGCCCGACTTCACCGCGTCGACGGCTTCCGCGCACAGCGACGCGAGGCGCGCCTCGATGCCTTCCTTGCCCCACGACACCGGATAGCAGATGTTCAGCTCGTACGAGCTGAACTTGCCGCCCGTGTACTGCTCGATCGCGCGGATCTTCGCGATGTCCTTGAAGTCGAGCACCGGCTGCGACACTTCGAGCCGCATCGGCGGGTTGATGTTGTTCGTGTCGAGCAGGTTCGGCTTCGGGCCGATGAACGACACGAGCGACATCACCATGTTCTCGCGGATCGGGTCAATCGGCGGGTTCGTGACCTGCGCGAACAGCTGCTTGAAGTAGTTGAACAGCGTCTTGTTCTTGTTCGACATCACCGCGAGCGGCGAGTCGTTGCCCATCGAGCCGACCGCTTCCTCGCCCGACGCCGCCATCGGCGCCATCAGGAACTTCAGGTCTTCCTGCGTGTAGCCGAACGCCTGCTGGCGGTCGAGCAGCGCCGCCGCCTCCGCGCGCGCGGTGGCGACGTCCTCGGCGTTCGGCTCGATTTCGTCGAGCTTGATGCGCACGGCGTCGATCCAGCTCTTGTACGGCTTCGCGTTCGACAGGTTGTCCTTCAGCTCCTTGTCGTCGATGATGCGGCCGTGTTCCATGTCGATCAGGAACATCTTGCCCGGCTGCAGACGCCACTTCTTCACGATCTTCGACTCGGGGATCGGCAGCGTGCCCGCTTCCGACGCCATGATCACGAGGTCGTCCTCGGTGACGATGTAGCGCGCCGGACGCAGACCGTTACGGTCGAGCGTCGCGCCGATCTGGCGGCCGTCGGTGAACGCGATCGCCGCGGGGCCGTCCCACGGCTCCATCATCGCGGCGTGGTACTCGTAGAACGCGCGGCGGTTGTCGTCCATCAGCGTGTGCTGCTCCCACGCTTCCGGGATCATCATCATCATCGCGTGGACGAGCGGATAGCCTGCCATCACGAGCAGTTCGAGGCAGTTGTCGAACGATGCGGTGTCCGACTGGCCCGGGTAGATCAGCGGCCACAGTTTCGGCAGGTCGTCGCCGAGCACGTGCGACGCGATCGCGCCGGTCCGCGCGTTCAGCCAGTTCACGTTGCCCTTGACCGTGTTGATTTCGCCGTTGTGCGCAATCATCCGGTACGGGTGAGCGAGTTCCCACGCCGGGAACGTGTTCGTCGAGAAGCGCTGGTGCACCAATGCCAGCGCCGATACGACGCGCTCGTCCTGAAGGTCGCGGTAATACACGCCCACCTGGCCGGCGAGCAGCAGACCCTTGTAGACGACCGTGCGCGCCGACATCGACGGCACGAAGTATTCCTTGCCGTGCTTGAGCTTCAGCGCCTGGATGCGGTGGCTCGCGGTCTTGCGGATCACGTACAGCTTGCGCTCAAGCGCGTCGGTGACCATCACGTCCTTGCCGCGGCCGATGAAGATCTGGCGGATCAGCGGCTCGCTCGCCTTCACGGTCGGCGAGATCGGCATCGTGTGGTCGACCGGCACGTCGCGCCAGCCGAGCACGACCTGGCCTTCGGCGCGCACCGTGCGCTCCAGTTCCTGTTCGCACGCGAGACGCGATGCGTGTTCCTTCGGCAGGAAGATCATGCCGACGCCGTATTCGCCGTTCGGCGGCAGCGTCACGCCTTGTCTGGCCATTTCCTCGCGATAGAACGCGTCCGGAATCTGGATCAGGATGCCCGCGCCGTCGCCCATCAGCGGATCGGCGCCGACGGCGCCCCGGTGGTCGAGGTTCTCGAGGATCTTCAGGCCTTGCTGAATGATTTCATGGCTCTTCTTGCCCTTGATATGGGCGACGAAGCCGACGCCGCAGGCGTCGTGTTCGTTTTGCGGGTCATACAGACCTTGCGCGGCGGGAAGCCCGGCGCGGTGCTGGTGATCGTTCATGGGGACACCGTCAGAAAAAAGGCCGTGGCCGGCCGTTCAAACCATCTTGTTGTTCCTGCCGCCTGCTTGACCGGAATGCGGCATCGCGCGGGCGTTACGTGCTTTCCGCGCCGAGCGTCAAGGAGAGCCGAAAAGCGAATATACGCGACGAATCAATAGGATGGCAAATAAAACATCATTATCTGTCCCCTATTAATCCAGCCGCGAACCTATCTCCGAATAAAATGGTTCCATATCAATCGACGGCCAAAGAGAGGCGGCGCGTGTCCCGCGCCGCCTGTCACCGGCCGTTGATTTTCAAGATGTTTTCTAGTGAGAACCCTGCCCGGGCTTGCTCGTTTCGTGGTCCGACGAACCCGCCTGGGGCACGCCCTGTGGCGCCGATTGAGGCGCCGGCTGCCCCGGAGCCTGCGACACTGGCGCCTCCCGCACCTTGCGCGGCCGGCCGCGCGGCAGCGGCGACACCCGTCGGTTCGCGCTACGCGACGCCCATTCGCGATACGACTCGCTGCCGAGCACCCAGCCCTTTAACGTTGCCTGCATCAGCTGAGTGGTTTCGCGCTCGTCGAGCGGCTGCTCGCACAGCTCTCGATATGCCCGCTGTCGCTCGAACGGCGTATTGCCGAGCGCCCAATAGAGCGGATGGTCGGTGATCAGGCTGTCGACCGTGAGCCCGATGTGATGCCGGTAGCTCGACCACCGGTAGTCCTCGGCCGTGCCGACGAGGCGGTTGCGCACCGGCGCCAGCTCGACGACGCGACTCGCCAGCAGGAAATAGCGGTCGCCCTCGATCACCGTCGCGCGGTAGCGGCCTTCCCAGAGCGTGCCGCGCCGTGCGTAGCGGCGGTTGAAGTGCGCCACGTAGCGCCTGCCGACGGCCTGCATCGCCTTCGGCAGGCTCGAATCGTCGGACGGAGTCGCGAGCAGTTGCACCGCGCCGGGCATCAGCACCCACGCATGAACCGCCAGATGATGATCGCGCGCCGCTGCCTTCAGGCAATCGATGAAGAGCTCGTAGTCCTGGTCGTCGACGAACGCTGGCTGCTGGTCGAGCCCGCGCAGGATCACGTGCTGCGGCTGATCAGGGACATAAAGACGTGCAAGCCGTGCCATGCTCGATTTTCCATTAGTCCGTTGGTGAATACCCGCAGACCCGCAAGCCCGCGCCGACGCGGCTTTCGCGCCAGCGGGGCTTTGGCGGAACCCCCGCGGCGCTTAGGGAGAAAGCTCTAACAACCGTCTATGGTTTGTTGCAAACGTTCTGTTCATAATTAGCGGGCCTATCAAGGAGGAGCTCTTACATGAAATATAAACAGGCACTGGCGGGGGTCGCCGCAATTGCTGCTCTGTCGTCAGCCCACGCGCAATCCGCGCACACTTTCTACGTCACCACCGGCTGGTTCCGCTTCATGCCGCAGGACAGCAGCGATCCCCTGACGCTGGACAGCGTGGCCGGCACGCCCATCAACATGTCGGTCCCGAACACCGGAACCGGCATCGATTCGGCCGACACGCTCGGCATCAGCGGCGGCTACTTCATCACCGACCACATCGCGACCGAACTCGAACTTGGCATTCCGCCGCAGTTCAACCTCAACGGCCAAGGGTCGTATGCCCAGTACGGCAAGCTCGGTTCCGCGCGCCTGTGGGCGCCCGCCCTGCTGTTCAAATACTATTTCAACCAGCCTGACGCAAAATTCCGGCCTTACGCCGGCATCGGCGTGACCTACGCCTGGTTCACGGACGCCAAGATCACCAACGGCGCGTTCGAACAACAGCAGTTGAGGGGTCCGACCAGCGTTTCGACAGATCGTTCCTGGGCGCCGGTATTTAACGTCGGCTTCAACTACGCGTTCACCAAGCACTGGTTCGCCGGCTTCTCGGTGTCGTACATCCCGATCGGCGTGACCGCCAAGCTCAGCACCACCGTGCCGTCGCAGGTCGGACCGCTGCAGCAGGAGTCCGAAGCGAAAATCCGCCTCGACCCGATCGTCACGTACCTGAAGGTCGGCTACATGTTCTGACCGCGGCCACGCCGCCCGCGCGCCTCGCGGTTGCGCCGCAAATCGCGCGGTTCTTCTGATTCTATGCTTCCCGGGAAAACGGTGCCGTCCCCGTAATCACTTCACGCGGGAGTGCCGTCACGCCGGTCCCGGCGACCGGGCCGCACGTCACTCGCGCCGTGCGCTCGACCGCGCATTGGGTGCCGCGGCGGGTACCGAATTTGCGCAATACTGACACTCATGCCGCGCCGCCTGAAGGCGCGGCAGGCAGACTCCATTCCTCTTTCCCAAACGACGGAGCGACCATGAGCGCATTTCCAAACACCCGCGAAGCCATCGGAGAATCCTGGACAAAGACCGGCCGCCACGCGAGGCGAATCGCGCGCCATAGCCGGCACGCGGCGGAGGACATTGCCGGCGAACTGAGGGACCTGCTCGCCGAACTCGAAACGGCGATCGGCGAAGGCACGCAGGCCGACGCGACCGCGCTGCGCGAAGACGTCCGCAAGCGCCTCGACGCCGCTCGCGCGCGCCTCGACGAAACCCGCGCCGCGGCGCGCGACCGCGCGAGCGAAGCGCTGTCGAGCGCCGACGATTACGTGCACACGAATCCGTGGCAGGCGATCGCGATCGTCGGCGGCGTCGCGTTGATCGCGGGCGCGCTGCTCTCGCGCAGCCGTTGAGCGCCGCGCGGCGGCGCTGCTGAGGTTCGGGCGAGTTACGGGACTCGGCCGGCTTCGTCGGCGGAGTCCCCCTGGCAGTCTTGCCGACGCCGACGTGGCTTCGTCGGCGGCACTCGCCAATGCCGACCGCCGCGCCGGTCAGTCGTCGTCGACGACGAAAAGGCGCCGATATTCCTTCAGCGCGTAACGATCGGTCATGCCCGCGATGTAATGCGCAATCAGCCGCGGCTGCGCGCTCGCCTCGGGCGACTGGTAGGCGGGCGGCAACAGCCGCGGATCGCTGCTGAACGCGTCGAACAGCCCCTTGACGACGCGCCGCGCCTTGTTCGCCATGCGCATCACGCGGTAATGGCGATACAGGTTGCGATACAGAAAACGCTTGAGCGCCGCCGCCTGCGCGGCCACCGGCTCGCTGTGCGTGACGAGCGGCGGCGCGGTGCGCACGTCGTCGAGCGACCCCGGCGCGTGAATCGCGAGCTGCTCCCGCGTGGTGTCGATCAGATCGACGATCAGCGTATTGATGATCCGGCGCACCGTCTCGTGCACCGCGCGCCGGCCTTCGATCGCCGGGAAATCGCGGCGCGCCGCGTCATGGTGCGTGCGCCACAACTCGACTTCGGCAAGCTGGTCGATGCTTAGCAGACCGGAACGCAGACCGTCGTCGACATCGTGGTTGTTGTACGCGATCTCGTCGGCGACGTTCGCGATCTGTGCTTCAATCGACGGCTGCCGCGCCGACAGAAAGCGCTCGCCGAGTTCGCCAAGACGCCGTGCGTGCTCGCGCGAGCAGTGCTTGAGGATGCCTTCGCGCGTCTCGAAGCACAGGTTCAGTCCGTTGAACGCGCCGTAGTGTTCTTCGAGTTCGTCGACGACCGCGAGGCTCTGCAGATTGTGCTCGAAGCCGCCGTGCTCGCGCATGCATTCGTTCAGCGCGTCCTGCCCCGCATGGCCGAACGGCGTATGGCCGAGATCGTGCGCAAGGGAAATCGCTTCGACGAGATCCTCGTTCACGCGCAGGTTGCGCGCGACCGAACGCGCGATCTGCGCGACTTCAAGGCTGTGCGTGAGCCGGGTGCGAAAGAGATCGCCTTCGTGATTCACGAATACCTGAGTCTTGTACTCGAGCCGCCTGAACGCGGTCGAATGGACGATGCGGTCGCGGTCGCGCTGGAATTCGGTACGGGCGGCCGGCGGCGGCTCGGGGTAGCGCCGCCCGCGAGATTGCGACGAGTGCGCCGCGTACGGCGCGAGCGCCGCCTCCTGCAACACGACCGGCGACGCGCGTTGCGCGAGCCGCTCGAGATCGCTGGCGGCCTGCTCTGCGTTGCCCGTTTTTTCCGCGTGTTCCAGACCGCTGCGCCTGTCGCTCACGGCTTCCTCCCGTCGTGTGTCGCGCGCCGGCCGGCGGCGCGCGTTACGGCTGCGTGGTGGCCGCGAGCGTGGCCTGCACGGCTTCGTCGGGTGCGCGGGTGATCAGCGTGTCGCCGAAACGCGTCAGCAGGATGAACTTGATCGCGCCGCCTTCCGCCTTCTTGTCGACCTGCATCAGCTCGACGTAGCGCTTTGCGCCGAGCGCCGGCGCGCGCACCGGCAGCTTGGCCGCGGCCACCACGTCGACGAGACGGCGGCGCGACGGCTCGTCCAGATGGCCGAGCCGCACCGACAGATCGGCCGCCATCACCATCCCGCAGCCGACCGCCTCGCCGTGCAGCCATTCGCCGTAGCCGAGCCCGGCCTCGATCGCGTGGCCGAACGTATGGCCGAAATTGAGGATGGCGCGCAGACCGCCCTCGCGCTCGTCGGCGGCCACCACCGACGCCTTGATCTCGCACGAGCGCTTGACCGCGTGCGCGAGGGCGTCTGCGTCGCAGCGGTTCAGCGCGTCGATGTTCGCCTCGATCCACGAGAAGAATGCGTCGTCCGCGATCGCGCCGGTCTTGATCACTTCGGCGATGCCCGCCGCCAGCTCGCGCGGCGGCAGCGTGCGCAGCGTGCCGATGTCCGCGATCACGGCCTGCGGCTGGTAGAACGCGCCGATCATGTTCTTGCCGAGCGGATGGTTGATGCCCGTCTTGCCGCCCACCGACGAATCGACCTGCGACAGCAGCGTCGTCGGCACCTGGATGAACGGCACGCCGCGCATGTAGCAGGCCGCCGCAAAGCCGGTCATGTCGCCGGTCACGCCGCCGCCGAGTGCGATCAGCGTGGTCTTGCGGTCGGCGCGCGAGCCGAGCAGCGCGTCGAAGATCTGATTCAACGTTTCCCAGTTCTTGTGCGCCTCGCCGTCCGGCAGCACGACGGTGTGCACGTCCTTGCCGAGCGGCGCGAGCGCGCGGCGCAGCGCGTCGCCGTACAGCGGCTCGACGACGGTATTCGTGACGATCGTGACCGACTTGCCTGCGATATGCGGCGCGAACAGCGCCGTCTGATCGATCAGGCCGGAGCCGATGTGAATGGGGTAGGCGCGTTCGCCCAGGTCGACGTTGACGGTAATCATGCCCGGCATTATGACTGACGGAGGTTCAACGCGCCGCTGCCCGAGCGACGCCGTTCATGTCGAGCTGCATCAACACCATGTTGACGAGCCCGTTGACCGATGGCCTTCCGGTTTCGATGACGAAATCCGCGATCTCCCGATACAGCGGATCGCGCACCGCGTACAGCGCTTCGAGCCGCGCTTTCGGGTCTTCGGTCTGGAGCAGCGGCCGGTTCTTGTCGCGGCGCGTGCGCAGCCACAGATCGTGCGGATTCGCGCGCAGATAGACGACGAAACCGCGCTCCTTCAGCGCGGCGCGGTTCTCGGGACGCAGGATCGCGCCGCCGCCCGTCGCGAGCACGATGCCTTCGCGGGCGGTGAGTTCGTCGATCACTTGCGCTTCGCGCTCGCGAAAGCCTTCCTCGCCTTCGAGTTCGAAGATCACCGGAATGCGTGCGCCGGTGCGCGCCTCGATCTCGTGGTCCGAATCGAAGAACGGACGCTCAAGCCGGCGCGCGATCGCCCGGCCCACGGTCGTCTTGCCGGCGCCCATGAGCCCTACGAAGAAAACATTGGCGTTTGTAGCGTTTGTAGCCTTAGCGTCCCGCACCTGCTGCCTTTCCTCTGAATAATCCCGCTGTCGTTCGTGCCGCAGCTTACTGGCAAAGCCGCGCGCTTGTCGAGCTTGCCTCTCGCGGGGCGCGCGGTTTGCGTTGCTTTGGGCCGATTTCGGCTGCTCTGGGCCGCTCTGTGCCGCTAGCTGCCGCTCTGTGCCGCTAGCTGCCGCTCTGTGCCGCTAGCTGCCGCTCTGTGCCGCTAGCTGCCGCTCTGTGCCGCTCTGTGCCGCTAGCTGCCGCTCTGTGCCGCTAGCTGCCGCCTGCTGCCGCTTAGGCCGCTTACCGCCGCTTTGCTCCCCGTTCTCGGGCGCTGCGGCGGGTGCGCGCGCAATGGGGTCAGTTTGCGGCCACGACGCGCGGCGTAATGAACACCACCAGTTCGCTGCGCTGGTCCCGATGCGTGCGATGCGAAAAAAGCGCGCCGAGAACCGGTATTTTGCCCAGGAGCGGCACGCGCGTCACATCATCACGGTCATCGGTCGCATCGATCCCGCCGATCGACACCGTGCCGCCGTCCTCGATCTCGACGCGCGTCTGCACGTGTTTCGTGTTGATCGCCGGCCCCGCCGCCGTTTGTTCGCCCACGCTGTCCTTCGCGACGTCGAGGTCGAGGATCACCCGACCGTCCGGCGTGATCTGCGGTTCGACTTCCAGCTTGAGGCTCGCGCGACGGAACTGCACGCCCGACACGCCCTGCGATACCTTCGCCTGATACGGCAACTCGGTGCCCTGTTCGACGATCGCTTTCGTACGCTCCGCGGTGACCACGCGCGGACTCGACACGACCCGGCCACGCCCGTCCGCCTCCAGCGCGCTCAATTCGATGTCGAGCAGGCGGGTCGCGCGCGCCGCCAGCAGTGACAGGCCGAGTTGCGCCGGGTTGAAGCCGGAAAGCGGCCCGGCCGACAGATCGTAGACGGTGCCGTCCGTGCCGCCATGAGCACCGCGCGAGCCACCGTCGCCGGTCGACGACACGCCTAGCCGCACGCCCAGCTCCTGCGACAGCCCGCGCTCGCCCTCGACGATGCGCGCCTCGATCAGCACCTGACGTGCCGGCCGGTCGAGTCTGCCGACGAGCTTCGCGATCTCGTCCAGGCGCGCTGGCAAATCGGTGACGAACAGCAGGTTCGTGCGCGTATCCGCGACCGCCCCGCCGCGCTTCGACAGCGCACGCTGATTGCCGGAGCCGACCAGCACGCGCCGCAGGTCGTCCGCGCGCGCATAGTGAAGCTCGAACGCCCGGCTTGCGAGCGGCTCGAGGTCGGCAGTGCGCGCGTGCGCTTCGAAACGCTGACGCTCGCGGTTCGCGAGATCGGCCGCGGGCGTCACCCAGATCACCGCGCCGTGCCGTTCCATCGCGAGGCCGTTCACTTCGAGCAGCAGGTCGAATGCGGTGCGCCACGGTACGCGGTCGAGCCGCAAGGTCACTTCACCGCGCACGCGGTCGCTCGCGACGATGTTCAGCTTCGTGAACTGCGCGAACGCATGCAATACGGACGCCAGATTGGCGCGCTGGAAGTTCAGCGTGATCGGGCGATCGGGCGGCAGGTCGTCGCCGGTTGCCGAATCGGCGAGACGTGGCGACGCGCGAAGCGGCACGGGCGGCCCTTCCAGCGGCTCGCGCACGCCGGCCAGCGCGGGTTTCGGGGCGCCGTGCCGGGTATTTTCAGCAGGCGGGTCGGCCGCGTCGATTGCGGGCGCGTCTTGCGCCATATCGTCGGACGGTTCGGGAAGCGAGCCTGCCTGCGAGCCGGACGGCCCGGCGACCGGGTCCGGGCTCGCCTGCGAATCCGCCGCCGTTTCCGCGGCGCCGGCATCGAACGGATTCGCCGCCCAGCCGTTCGATGCCGGCACGCCCGCGCCCGGCAACGGCGGCGCGTAGTGTCGCACGTCCGCGGCGTTCCCGATGTTCCACGCGGGCAGCGGCGGCACCGCCGCGCCGGCCGGCGGTGCGATCGTCAGAGTGCACAGCGCGACGATGATTGGCAGAGGTGCGTCCTTCACCGTCGGTCCTCCGTCCATCCGAGCATGCGCGTCCTGCCACCGGCGGCCAGCGTCACTCCGGGCATTGCGATGCGCACGACGCGTTCGCCGTCTATCCGGCCTCCCCGCTCGACCGCGTCGGTCCCGCGCGGCGATTCGATCAGGACGACCGCGTGCTTCGAGTCCTGGATCAACCCGGCGAGTCTCAGGTCGGCGGATGATCCCGCGCCGTCTACACCGCTGCGCGCGAACGGGTCGTGCCGTGCGGCCGCATCGTCGTTCGCCACTGTGGCCGGCACGGACGGCAACGCTTCAAACACCGACAATGTGGCCGCGAGCGAAAGCGACGAGCCGGTGCCGCGCCTGATCGTCACTTCGCCTGGCACGATCAGCGCCGGCGCGTGCGCGAGTTCCTGCAGGAATGAGCGCCACTGCGCGAAGCCGCCTTGCGCGGCCACCTTCAGTACGCTTGACGATTCGGCACCCTGCCCGCTGCGCGCGCCGGGCTCCAGCGAGACCAGCGAGAGTCCCGACGCGGCAGCAAGCTCGGACACGCTGTGCGCAGCGTCGGCGGAATCGTGGCGCTTCGGTGGGTCTCGAAGCGTCTCCGACGCGGTAGCCTGCTTCAGCGCAGGCAGCGCGCGTTGTGCGTGCTGCGCATCCGCGAGGTCGCGGCGCGCGGCCGCCAGCGCCGCTTGGGCCGTTGTCGAGCCCGCGACGTCGCTCGCCACGCAGGCGAACACCGTCACCATGCAGGCCAGCGCCGCAACGACGGCCGCGACAGCCACACGCCGCAGCCGACTCCACGCATGCAACGGCAACCAGCCGTGCAGCAACGCCCGCACGCCTGCGCTGCCCCACCGATCGATGGATATCGAACTCATTCGCCGCTCCGCTTGCGTGGTTGCTTGCCGGCAGGCGGATGCGACGCGGGCGCGTTTGCCTCGCCCTTCCATCCGAGTTGCACAGTTACCTGCAGCGGCCCGCGCCGCTGACGCTCGTCAGACCGAACACCGCTGCCCGTCGCGCGCTTTATTTCGCGCACCGCGACCGCTTCCAGTTCCGGCCAGGTACGCAACCGCGCGAGCCACGCAGCCGTGGCCGTCTCGCCTTCGACCGTCGCGTGCAATTCCGTCTGCTGCGCGCGATAAACGACCTGATCGAGCGACACCCCTTCGGCATTCGTCGCGGCAAGCCCATCGAGCAGCGTAAAAAGACGCGTGAGCGGCTCCGCCTTCTGCCGCGCGACTGACTCGCGCTGCCGCCGCTCGTCGGCCTCGCGCAGCAGCCGGCGCTGTTGCGCGAGCGGCGCGCGAAGCGGTGCGAGCGACGCATCCAGCACGCGGCGTTCGCTGTCGAGCTGCGCGCGCTGCCACACACGCCAGCCGGCGAACGGCGCCGCGCACACGCAGCCCACCAGCGCCGCGGCCAGCCATTCGAGCACAACGCGCCGACGCCGCTCCCGCGCGTCGCGACGACGCCACGGCATCAGATTGAACCCGCCGATCCCGCGGCGCGCGGGTGATAGCGGCGGCATCATTCGCTCACCCCGCGCAGCGCGAGGCCAAACGCGACCGCGCAAGCCGGTTCGCGCAGCAGGGCCGCGTCGAGCGACTCCCCGGCGAGCGCGAACGTCGCGCATTCGAACGGCAGGACCGGGCAGCCAAGCACGTGCGCGAGATCCGCGAGCGACAAGTGCGTGTCGTCCAGCATGCCGACGTTGCCCGCCACCAGCCCGCAACCTGGCGGTTCGCCGCCATGCAGACAACGCAGCGCGTCGACGAGATCCGCGTGTTCGAGCGCCGGATAGCGCATCTCGCGCACGATTTCGTCGTCGGCGAGATGCCAGCCGTGCACGCCCTCCGGCCCGACCCACAACGCGACATACGCGTCTTCGGGCGGCAGTTCGAGCGCCGCCGCGTGACGCATCGCGCGCAGCGCCGCATGTGCGTCGCCGTCGATCGCGCACAGCGCGATGCCGGCCATCGCCGCGCATTCGATGCGGGCTTCGAGATGCTGACGCGGCGCGGACGTGATCGTCACGCGACACGACTGCCGAGCGCGCCGCTCGTCCGGCCCCTCCGACGCCGCGTCGAGACACCAGTCCACCGCCAGCTCGTGCCGCTCGACGCCCGTGATCCGCTCGGCTTCCGCGAGCACGGCGGGCTCCAGCGCGGCGAGCGTTTGCGAGTCGCCGTCGATGCAGTGTTCGACCGGAAAGCGCGCGAGCGGCACCGACGCGACGACCGTCGCGCCAACCGGCAATGCCATCGCGCAACGCAGCGTCGCCGCGTCGCACCGGCGCGGCAGCCGGCCGAATACGTCGCGCAATGCCGCGACGAGTGCCGCGCGATCGACGATCTCCGCGCCGAGCATCGCGTCGCGCGGCAGCGGCGCGTGCGCGAGCCATTCGATCCGCACCGGCGCGGCCGCCCGCGCGCGCCGGCTCAGCACCACCAGCGTGACGCCGGCCGCCGTCACGTCGACGCCAGCGGTAAAGCGGCGCATTTCCGGCCATATCGATCCACGAGGCCCCATTGCGTTCCTCCGTTTCGCGATACCGCGCGCCGACCCGTTCGGACGCGTTCGCAGGGTCCCATTGTGCGAACCGGCAAACGCGGCGAACACTCGGCCGGACGGCCGGTCTGCACGTCCGCCGCTGTTCGCGCGCCGGTCATGCGGCTACAGTTTGAACAGGCGCAAGGGGTGCCGAAGCGGGCCCTGCGCACCGTAAGCAGACAGAAAGCAATCGAAAGCGGGCAGCTATAATCCCGGGACTGTTTTTCTGGTGTTCGTATGCAAGCTCCCACCCCTACGTCCGTGCCGCCGTCCCCCACGCCGAAACGCAAGCGCGCGTGGTGGGTCACCTTGCTGCTCGGCTTCGTCGGGCTCGTCGTCGCGGGCGTCGTCTGCGTCGCGCTCCTGCTCGGCTACGCGCTGATCGTCGCCACGCCGAGCCTGCCGTCGCTCGACGCGCTAACCGATTACCGGCCGAAAATCCCGCTGCGGATCTACACGCGCGACCACGTGCTGATCGGCGAATTCGGCGTGGAGCGCCGCGACATCGTGCGCATCCAGGACGTGCCGGACAATCTGAAGAAAGCGGTGCTCGCGATCGAGGACGCGCGTTTCTACGATCACGGCGGCGTCGACCTGACCGGCATCGCGCGGGCGAGCGTCGTCGCGCTGACGAACGGCCGCGCCACGCAAGGCGCGAGCACGATCACGATGCAGGTCGCGCGCAACTTCTTCCTGTCGAGCGAGCGGACGTACACGCGCAAGATCTACGAGATGCTGCTCGCGTACAAGATCGAGTCGAAGCTGACCAAGGATCAGATTCTGGAGGTCTACATGAACCAGATCTATCTCGGCCAGCGCGCGTATGGCTTCGCGAGCGCCGCTCGGGTGTACTTCGGCAAAGACCTGAAGGACCTGACACTCGCCGAATCCGCGATGCTGGCCGGGCTGCCGAAGGCGCCTTCCGCGTACAACCCGATCGTCAATCCGCGGCGCGCGAAGGTGCGCCAGGCGTACATCCTGCAGCGGATGCGCGAGCTGAACTTCATCACGCAGGAACAATACGAACAGGCCGTGCACGAGCCGCTCGCCGTCAAGGGGCTGGGGCGCGAGTTCAGCGTGCATGCGGAGTACGTCGCGGAGATGGTGCGGCAGATGATGTACGCGCAGTACCACGACGAGGCCTACACGCTCGGTCTGAACGTGATCACGACGATCGATTCGGCAGACCAGGACGTCGCGTATCGCGCGCTGCGCGCCGGGCTGATGGACTACGAACGGCGCCACGGCTATCGCGGGCCGGAGGCGTTCATCGAGTTGCCGCCGGCCGGCGACGAACGCGAGCAGGCGATCGACGACGCGCTCGCCGAGCATCCGGACAACGGCGAAATCGTCGCGGCGGTCGTCACGTCGGCGAATCCGAAGGAAGTGCAGGCGGCGTTCATCGACGGCAACGTCGCGACGGTCGAAGGCAGCGGGCTGCGTTTCGCGCAGTACGCGCTCGGGCCGCGCGCGCAGCCCAATCAGCGGATCCGGCCGGGCGCGATCATCCGGCTCGTGCGCGACGCGAACGACGACTGGCAGATCACGCAACTGCCGCAGATCGAAGGCGCGTTCATTTCGGTCGTGCCGCAGGACGGCGCGATCCGCGCGCTCGTCGGCGGGTTCGATTTCAACAAGAACAAGTTCAACCACGTGACGCAGGCGTGGCGTCAACCGGGGTCGAGCTTCAAGCCGTTCATCTATTCGGCGTCGCTCGAAAAGGGGCTCGGGCCGGCGACGATCATCAACGACGCGCCGCTCTTTTTCAGCGCGGCCGAAACCGGCGGGCAGGCGTGGGAGCCAAAGAACTACGGCGGCGGCTTCGACGGTCCGATGACGATGCGCACCGCGCTGCAGAAGTCGAAGAACCTCGTGTCGATCCGCATCCTCAATCAAATCGGCGCGAAGTACGCGCAGCAGTACATCACGCGTTTCGGGTTCGACGCGGACCGCCATCCGGCTTATTTGCCGATGGCGCTCGGCGCGGGGCTCGTCACGCCGCTACAGATGGCGGGCGCGTATTCGGTGTTCGCGAACGGCGGATACCGGATCAATCCGTACCTGATCGCGGAGGTCACCGACCTGCGCGGCATCGCCGTGGCGCAGGCGCAGCCGCTCGTCGCCGGCGCGAACGCGCCGTACGCGATCGAGCCGCGCAACGCGTACATCATGAACAGCCTGTTGCAGAGCGTCGCGCAACACGGCACCGGCGCGAAGTCGAACGAGCTGAAGCGCACCGACCTCGCCGGCAAGACCGGCACGACCAACGATTCGCGCGACGCATGGTTCGCCGGCTACCAGCGCACGCTCGCCGCGATCGCATGGATCGGCTACGACAATCCGCGCAGCCTCGGCGATCGGGAGACAGGCGGCGGACTCGCGCTACCGGTCTGGATGGCTTATATGGCGAAGGCGCTGAACGGCGTGCCCGAGTACAGGATGCCGATGCCGGACGGCGTCGTGACGCTCGGCGGCGAGCTGTATCTCGAAGACCTGACGCCGGGGCACGGGTTCGTGTCGACGGTCGGCGTGAGTCAGGCGTCGCTCGACGCGGCGGCAAGCGGCGCATCGGCCACGCCGCCCGCCGAGGTGAACGCGCAGGAGAAGGAGGACATCATGAATCTCTTCCGCGGCCACTAGCGGTAGGGGGAAGCCGCGCGAAGAGAGCAAGGGCGCGCGTCAGAGCGCGAACGTGACCGGCTCGCCCGCCTGCTCCGTCGCGTACTGCGACAGCGACGCGAAGAACTCGGTGCCGCTGCGCGTATCGCGCCACTCGCCATCGACGAACCGATAGTGAAAACCGCCCGCCTTCGCGGCGATCCAGATCTCGCTCATCGGCGGCTGCAGGTTGACGATGATCTTCGTGCCGTTCTCGAATTCGAGCGTCAGCACGTTGCCGCTGCGCTCGAGTTCGATGTCGGCATCCGCGTCGTCGACGCAGCGCTCGACGGCCGCCAGCACGGCCTCCGCGCGGCTCAGGTAATCACTGTCGCTCATGCTAAACTCCACCGGTTATTCATTCAGGGACAATCATGCGTGTCATTTTCAGGATGAGCGCGATTGTAGCGGCTTTAGCGATTGTCGCAGCCGGCGCACTCGCGGGCTGCGGCCAGCGCGGTCCGCTGTACATGCCGACGGTTCCGCCGCTGCCGCCGAAACCCAACATGCAGACCGAACCGCAGCAACCGCAGCCCGGCGACGTGAAGCCGTCGCCCGAAACGGCGTCCGGTCCGCAGGGTTCGGTGCCGGACACGTCCGGCACGCCGCTGTCGCTGACACCCGACGACTCGCTGACCACGCCGCCGTCATCGCCTGCTTCCCCCGCCTCGCCGGAACCGGCATCGGACACGAAGCCAACCGAATAAAACCGTCTTTCGCATGACCCAACCCGTATTTCACCGCGTCGATGGCGTGCTGCACGTCGAGCGCGTGTCCGCCGCCGATCTCGCCGCACAGTTCGGCACCCCGCTCTACGTGTACTCGCGCGCCGCGCTCACGGCCGCGTGGCACGCGTATGCGGATGCGTGCGCAGGCCGGCGCGCGTCGGTGCACGTCGCGGTCAAGGCGAACAGCAACCTCGCCGTGCTGAACGTGTTCGCGCGTCTTGGCGCGGGCTTCGACATCGTGTCCGGCGGCGAACTCGCTCGCGTGCTCGCGGCTGGCGGCAACGCGGAAAACGTCGTGTTTTCCGGCGTCGGCAAGAGCGCGGACGAAATGCGCTTCGCGCTCGAAGCCGGCGTGAAGTGCTTCAACGTCGAATCGATTCCGGAGCTCGACCGGCTGAATGCGGTCGCGGGCGAAGCCGGCAAGAAGGCGCCGGTGTCGCTGCGCGTGAATCCGGACGTCGATCCGAAGACGCACCCGTACATCTCGACCGGGCTCAAGGCGAACAAGTTCGGCGTCGCGTTCGACGAAGCGCGCTCTGCCTACCGCGCCGCCTCGGCGATGCCGAATCTCGCGGTCGTCGGCATCGACTGCCATATCGGCTCGCAGATCACCGAAATCTCGCCGTACGTCGACGCGATCGACAAGGTGCTCGAACTCGTCGAACAGATCGAGGCAGATGGCGCGACGATCCATCACGTCGACGTCGGCGGCGGCCTCGGCATCCGTTACGACGACGAGACGCCGCCCGACATCGGCCTCTTCGTGCGCACGGTGCTCGACCGGATCGCGGAGCGCGGCCACGGTCAGCGCGAAGTGTTCTTCGAGCCGGGCCGCTCGCTCGTCGGCAACGCGGGCATCCTGCTCACGCGCGTCGAATTCCTGAAGCCGGGCGAAGAGAAGAGCTTCGCGATCGTCGATGCGGCGATGAACGATCTCGCGCGTCCGGCGATGTACGACGCGTATCACGGCATCGAGCCGGTCGTCGAACGCGCGGATGCGCCGCATGTGTACGACGTCGTCGGTCCGGTGTGCGAAAGCGGCGACTGGCTCGGCCGCGCACGCTCGCTCGCGATCCAGCCGGGCGACCTGCTCGCGATCCGCTCGGCGGGCGCGTACGGGTTCACGATGAGTTCGAACTACAACACGCGTCCGCGCGCGGCGGAAGTGATGGTCGACGGCGATCGCGTGCATGTCGCGCGCGAGCGCGAAACCGTCGCGCAGCTGTTCGCCGGCGAGCGGTTGCTGCCGGACTGACCGGCGGCGACGCGCATCCGTCGTTGCGTGAAGACGAATGCGAAGGCGGCGCTCCTCACCGGAGCGCCGTTTTTTTTCACGACGCGGCCGCCGCCTTCGAACGCGAACGCGCGACCAGCCACGCGACCAGTCGCCAGCCGAGCAGCAAGACCATGATCGCGCCGTACAGCTTCGGCAGCGCGAGATCGTGCTTGCCGGCCTTCATCCACCAGAAGTGCAGGATCGCGAGCGAACCGATCACGTAGATCGCGCGATGCAGCGTCTGCCAGCGGCGGCCGAGCCGGCGCGCCATCGCGCGCGTCGACGTCACCGCGAGCGGGATGAGCAGCACGAACGCCGCGAAGCCGACCGTGATGAACGGCCGCTTGCCGATGTCCTTCAGCATCTCGCCAACGTCGAACCACTTGTCGAACCACACGTAGGTCGCGAAGTGCAACACGGCGTAGAAGAACGCGTACAGGCCGAGCATCCGGCGAAAACGGATCAGCACGTTCCAGCCGGTGAGCCGCCGCAGCGGTGTGACGGCGAGCGTGATGCACAGGAACACGAGCGTCCACAGGCCGGTGGAGCGGGTGATGAATTCGATCGGATTCGCGCCGAGGCGATCGGTGACGCCGAACAAAACGAGCCGCGCGAGCGGATACCACGCGGCGACGAACACCGCCGCCTTCGCCCACGGCAGCCACCGGCCGCCGGCCGTCGCGGAACCCGCGAGCGCGCCGCGCGACGCGCTCCGTCGCGGAGCCGTCGCGGCCCGCGCATCGGGACGTACTGCCGTCGTTTCCATCGGTCGCTCCATCGCTCTCAGCCCGCTCAGAAATTCTTGCGCAGATCCATGCCCTGATACATCGACGCGACCAGATCGCCGTAGCCGTTGAACATCAGCGTCTTGCGCTTGGGCGTGAAGAAACCGTCCTCGCCGATGCGCCGCTCGGTCGCCTGACTCCAGCGCGGGTGATCGACGTTCGGATTCACGTTCGAATAGAAGCCGTATTCGTTCGATGCCTCGGTGTTCCAGCTCGTCGGCGGCTGCTTCTCGACGAAGCGGATCTTCACGATCGATTTTGCGCTCTTGAAGCCGTACTTCCACGGCACGACGACGCGCACCGGCGCACCGTTCTGGTTCGGCAGCACCTGCCCGTAGACGCCGACCGTCAACAGCGTCAGCGGGTTCATCGCCTCGTCCATGCGCAGACCTTCGGAATACGGCCAGTCGAGAATCGGCTGCGCGATGCCCGGCATCTGCGACGGATCCGCCAGCGTGATGAACTGCACGTAATGCGCGTTGCCGGTCGGCTCCGCGCGGCGAATCAGTTCGGATAACCGAATGCCGATCCACGGGATCACCATCGACCAGCCCTCCACGCATCGGTGCCGGTACACGCGCTCTTCGAGCGGCGCGAGCTTCAGGATCTCGTCGATGTCGTAGACCTTCGGATTCCTGACCTCGCCTTCGACGCTCACTCGCCACGGACGCGGACGCAGCGTATGCGCGTTGGCCGACGGGTCGCTCTTGTCGGTGCCGAATTCGTAGAAGTTGTTGTACGTCGTGATGTCCTTGTACGGCGTGACCTTGTCCATCACGACGAACTTCGAATTCGTCTTCGCTGCCAGCTTCTGCGCCTTCGGGTCCGGCGACGCATAGGCCGCGAACGCATCGCTCGCGCCGAACGTGCCGATCGTGCCCACAATGCCGCCGAGCGCCGCCGCACCGGCCGTCTGCAAGAGCCGTCTGCGCTGCTCGAATATCTGCTGCGGCGTGATATCGGAGGCGGCGATGTCGTCGCCGTAGAGTCCGATCCTGCCGCTTCGCTTGATCCACATGATTTGCCGCTCCTGACTGCTGCCGGTTTTGCCGTGCGTGGCGGACGACCTTCATCCCCCTTCGACTCGCGCCGGCGTCCGCCCGTTCGAACGAACGCCACGCCGTATGCAAACGCATCGGGCGCCCAAACCTTCCATCGACGTAAAAAAACCGTCGGTGCGAGGCATCCGACGGTTAGTTCGTTCGTGCGGCCAGAAAGGTTACAGCGGTCGTTACAGCTTCCCGTAGCTATGCAGTCCGGACAGGAACATGTTCACGCCGAGGAACGCGAACGTCGTGACGAGCAGGCCCGTCAGCGCCCACCACGCGGCGACGGTGCCGCGCAGCCCCTTCATCAGCCGCATGTGCAGCCAGGCGGCGTAATTCAGCCAGACGATCAGCGCCCACGTTTCCTTCGGGTCCCAGCTCCAGTAGCCACCCCACGCCTGGGCGGCCCACAGTGCGCCGAGAATCGTCGCGATCGTGAAGAACGCGAAGCCGACGGCGATCGACTTGTACATCACGTCGTCGAGCACCTCGAGCTCGGGCAGACGGTCCGCGAGCACGCCGCGCTCTTTCACCAGGTACGCGACGCCGACCATCGCCGACAGCGCAAAGCTGCCGTACCCGATGAAGTTCGCCGGCACGTGGATCTTCATCCACCAGCTCTGCAGCGCGGGGACGAGCGGCTGGATCTGCTGCGCGTCGCGCGAAATCGAGTACCACATCAGGAAGCCGACCGCCGCGCTGATCACGAGCAGCACGAACGCGCCGAGCGCGCGCGTGCCGTAGTGCTTCTCGTAGAACAGGTAAAAAAGCGCGGTGATCAGGCTGAACAGCACGAACACTTCGTACAGGTTCGAGATCGGAATATGGCCGACGTCCGCGCCGATCAGGTACGACTCGTACCAGCGCACCATCATCCCGACGAAGCCCATCAGCACGGCGGCCCACGTGAGCCGCGTGCCGATCGCGCCGCCCGTCGGCGAGCGCGACAACAGGCCGATCCAGTAGAACAGCGTCGCGAGCACGAAGAGCGCGCTCATCCACAGGATCGCCGACTGGCTCGACAGGAAATACTTGAGGAGGAACGCCGAGTCGGCGCGGGACAGGTCGCCCTGATAGATCTGGATCGCAATGAGCGACAGCGCCGCGATGCCGATCGCGAGCACACGCGCCGGCTTCCACCGCCAGCCGAGCACGACGAGGGCCGGCACCGTGCCCATCAGCACCAGCTTGTCGTAGTAGTTCATGTACGCGTGGTAGCGCGACAGCGCGAATCCCGCGCCGCCGACGACCATCAGCGCAAAGAGCCAGTCGAACGCCGTCAGGCGGCGCAGGAACGGCCGTTCGTCGGGCAGCGTGACGGCGCTCTCGGCGGCCGTTGCCGCGCGTGCGGCCCGCCCGGCGCGACGTGCATCCGCGGAAGAAGAAACCTGAGTCAAGTCCATGAGCTTACCGGTCCGAATCGTCAGAGTCCGTGGGAGGCACCGTTGATGCACGGTCCGTGCCTGTGTCGCCGCCGCCCGGCTTGACGCCGAGTGCACGCGCGACCGCGTCGCGGGTGCGGGCGAATTCCTTCTCGAAGTCGAGGGTCCGACGCGCCGTGGACATCGCCATGATCACCTCCACGCCGCGATTGCCGTTGTCCTTCAGCCAGAACCACAGGCGCCGCTCGCGCACGTAGAACATCGAGAAGATCCCCGCGACGAGCAGCAGGCTGCCAAGATACACGACTTTCTTGCCCGGTGCCCGGGTGAGCTGGAACACCGACGCCTGTACCTGTTTGAACGAATCTAGCTGCAGATAGACCGGAGAACCATACAGAAAGCTGTCAGATACCGCATTGATCGAATCCTGCACGAAGCGCGCGGCGTCGGCGTCGGGCTGCATCTGCGGCTCGCCCGCCTGCACGCGCGCGAGTTGCCACAGATCCCAGGTCGCGCCTTCGAGCATCCGCATCAGCAGGCCGGCGGCCTTTTCCTGCTCGCCCTTCGGCACCGACTTGTCGATGAACCCGGCCACCGCCTGGAAGCCGGCGGCCGTTTCCGGGTTCGCGCCCGGGCCCGTCGGCTGCGCGGCGGCGCCGGCAAAGAGCGCCAGCACGCGCGATGCGCTCTCGCGCAGATGCTGCTGCAGCGGCGCGTTCGACGCGGGCACCGAGCGCTCGGCGAAGCGCTGCGCGGCCGCCTCGCGCAGTTTCGGATCCGCGAACGCGGCGCGCAGCAGCATCCACTCGTGCGGCGAGTTCGCACTGTCGGCCGGAATCCGCAGATAGCGGAACGGATCGTCCGGATTCACGCGCATGCCGGCGAGGAACATCTTCGAGCCGCCGATATCGACCGGCAGCATGTAGTTGTTGTACTCGCGCGCCTGGCCGTCCTTGTCGCGCACCTTGTACTGCACCGACGGCCCGATGTTGTGCAGATCCACCGGTTTCGAGGTCTTCGCGCCGGAACCGAGCCGCTCGTCGAACGCTTCCGAGAGCGAGCGGTGCGCGACGCCGCGCGTATCGGTTGCGCCGCTGCCCGACGAGATGTTCTCGACGTTGATCGCGCGGAAGTCGGCGAACTCGATGGTCTCGCCGTCGGCGCCCGGCGCCGACGCGGACAGCGGCGCCGACGCGCCGACCGTACCGCCGAACGCGAACGGCTTCGTGCTCGCGCCGGTCATCGGCCAGCCGGTCATCTGCAACTGCGAGCCGCCGTCCTGAAAGCTCGACTGGTAGATCGACACGCCGTCGTACGAGAACGGCTTGTTCACCTCGACGCGCGCCGGAATACGCTGGCCGGTCTTGTGATCGACGACGACGATGTCGCTTGCAAACAGCTTCGGCATGCCTGTCGAGTAGTAATCGACGATGAACTTCTTCAGTTCGATCGAAAACGGCAGGTCCTGGATCAGCGAGCCGTCCGGCTCATTGAGTATCGCGGTTGACACATACTGTCCCTCCGGCACCCACGCATAGCCGCGGAACGTCGGGTTCGACAGCGGGAGCCGATGCTCCGGCCCGATCTCGCTGATCGTCCCGTTGCTGCGGACCGGCGTCTTGTCGAAGAGCCACATCTGCAGCTTGACCGGCAGGTTGCTGTCGAGCAGCCCCCCGATGCAGATCACGACGATCGCGAGGTGCGCAAAGATGTAGCCGATGCGGGTCAGCGCGCCGCGCTTGCCGGCGATCAGCGTCGCGCCGTCGGTCTCGCGCGTGACGAAGCGGTAGCCGAGGCGGCGCGCGAGCTGGCCGAGCGTCGCGGCGGTCGCGGCGCGCGTCGTGCCGTCGACTTCGAATTCGCCCTTGTGGTGAAACGCGCGCAGGCTGCCTTCGCGGACCTTGTCCTTCCAGCTGCGCAAGTCGGCGATCATCTTCGGGCCGTTGCGGATCACGCACAGCGAGATCGACACGACGAGAAAGCCGAGGATCAGCATGAACCACCACGCGCTGTACACGGTGTACAGCGACAGCGCGCGAAAGATGTCGGCCCAGAACGGACCGAACTGGTTCACGTAGTTCGGATACGGATCGTCCTGCGTGAGCACGGTGCCGATCACGCTCGCGATCGCGAGAATGACGAGCAGCGAGATCGCGAACCGCATCGAACTGAGCAGTTCGACCGCATTGCGCACGGCTCGCTGACGAACCTTCAACTGCAGACCCGAGGTGGTGACGCTCATTCAAACTCCAGCTGGACAGCAAAAAAGGGTGCTGGCCCGCGACGCTTTGCGGTGCCCTCACCCTTGTTCTGTTATTTTCCGGTCGACCGGTGTCAGGCGAATGTCACACGCACGATGCGTGCCGTCCGTCAGTGCAGTCCCGCAACGTAGTCCGAGACAGCCTTGATCTCGTCGGTCGACAGGCGGTGCGCGATCTGGTGCATCGGCTCGCTGTTGTTGCGCGTGCCGTCCTCGAACGCGTCGATCTGGGCGGCCACATACTCCGCCCACTGCCCCGACAGCCGCGGATACTGGATCGGAATGCCCTGGCCGGTCGGACCATGACAGGCCGCACAGGCCGGCACGCCGCGATCGGCGATGCCGGCGCGCCAGATCTTCTGACCGAGCGGCACCGTCGCGGCGTTGCGAGCGTACCCGGGCTTCGGGGTTTGCGACGAGAAATACGCAGCGACATTGATCATATCCTGGGGAGACAACGCGCTCGCGAAGCCCACCATGATCGGATTGCTGCGCAATGCAGGCTTGCCGCCCGGCTGCGGGCGGAAATCCTTCAGTTGCTTGACGAGATAGTCGGCGTGCTGGCCGGCGAGTTTCGGATACGCACCGCCGGTGCTGTTGCCGTCCGCGCCGTGGCAGGCGGCGCAGACCTGGGTGGCGATCGCCTGGCCTCGCGCGAGATCGGGCTTGCCTGCGGGGTTGACCGCATCGGCGGCGAATGCCGCTGTTGTTGAGAGAGTGACTGTCAGACCCACCGCCGCTATTGCAATCTCGAGCACCTTGAAGGAATTGCCCAGTCGATTCATTCGCACACCCGGTTTAGTCTTGTGGGAACAGGTTCTGCAAAAGGACGACGGCGACTGATCATCACCTCAAAGGCCGCGCGCCGGCCCCCGCGGTATTCAGTAAACCGTCGCATTGTACAATAACGCGCTACACGCAACCGCGCCAGCCGGGCTCGCCCCGATAATCGCGCTATTCCCACGGCGCTCGTTCCCGCGCCGTGATCCCGCCGCCGCCCTGTCTCATATTGTGGTTTCCGCCATGGCATTCCTGCTGCATCAAGCCCGCTTTTTCACGACGGTCAATCACCTGCGCGACCTGCCAGCGACCGCCCGACCGGAAATCGCGTTCGCCGGCCGTTCCAACGCGGGCAAATCGACCGCCATCAACCTGCTGTGCAACCAGAAGCGACTCGCGTTCGCGTCGAAGACGCCCGGCCGCACCCAGCACATCAACTACTTTTCGGTCGGCGCGGCGGACGAGCCGGCCGGCTATCTGGTCGACCTGCCCGGCTACGGGTATGCGGAAGTGCCCGAAGCTTCGAAGGCGCACTGGGAAGCATTGCTGTCCGCGTATCTGCGCACGCGCTCGCAACTCGCCGGATTGATCCTGATGATGGACGCCCGCCGTCCGCTGACCGATCTCGACCGCCGGATGATCGAGTGGTTCGCGCCGACGGGCAAACCCATCCATGCGCTACTGACGAAGTGCGATAAATTGACGCGGCAGGAGAACGTCGTCGCGCTGCGCACGGCGAACAAGGCTTTCGACGAATATCGCAAAGAGGGCTATGAAGGCACGCTGAGTGCGCAGCTTTTCTCGGCACTCAAGCGTGTCGGCCTTGACGAGGCGCATGCGGTGATCGAAGGCTGGATCGCCCCGCAGGTCGCGGACGAGGACTCCGCTGCGTAATCCACCGCGCCCGCCCGCGCGACGCGCATAAAAAAACCCGCCGTCATTGCCGGCGGGTTAACAGCCTGATCGTTGAACGACAGGCACCCGCTCAGGGAGGAGAAGCGGGGAGTCCGGCGCGGTGCGCCTCGCTCGACCGGTATGATATACCATTGTCCCGGAAACTTTCCGCCGTCCGAAAGCCTCCATCTGCCACCAAGATAACCGCTGATATGAGCTTTTACCCGCATCATCGCCCCCGTCGCATGCGTCGCGACGATTTCTCCCGCCGCCTGATGCGCGAGAACCTTCTCACCACCAACGACCTGATCTATCCAGTGTTCATTGTCGACGGCAACAATGTGCGTGAAGCCGTACCGTCGATGCCGGGCGTCGAGCGCGTGTCGATCGATCTGCTGATGGGCGTCGCGGAGCAATGCGTCGAACTCGGCGTGCCGGTGATCTCGTTGTTCCCGGCCATCGATCCCGCGCTAAAGACGCCCGACGGCATCGAGGCGACCAACGCCGACGGCCTGATCCCACGGGCCGTGCGCGAGCTGAAGAAGCACTTCCCGGAACTCGGCGTGCTCACCGACGTCGCGCTCGATCCGTACACGAGCCACGGCCAGGATGGCGTCCTCGACGACAACGGCTACGTGATCAACGACGAGACGATCGAGATCCTCGTCGGCCAGGCGCGCGCGCAGGCCGAAGCGGGCGTCGACATCGTCGCGCCGTCGGACATGATGGACGGCCGCATCGGCTCCGTGCGCGAAATGCTCGAAAGCGAGGGCTTCATTCACACGCGGATCATGGCCTATTCGGCGAAGTACGCGTCGGCGTTCTATGGCCCGTTCCGCGACGCGGTCGGCTCGGCATCCAATCTCGGCAAGGGCAACAAGATGACCTACCAGATGGATCCGTCGAACAGCGACGAGGCGCTGCGCGAAGTGCGCCTCGACATCGAGGAAGGCGCCGACATGGTGATGGTGAAGCCCGGCATGCCGTACCTCGATATCGTTCGCCGCGTGAAGGACGAGTTCCGCTTCCCGACCTACGTGTACCAGGTGAGCGGCGAATACGCGATGCTGAAGGCCGCCGCGCAGAACGGCTGGCTCGATCACGACAAGGTGATGATGGAGTCGTTGCTCGCGTTCAAGCGCGCGGGCGCCGATGGCATCCTCACGTACTTCGCGCTCGACGCCGCAAGACTGCTGCGCGCGCAAAAGTAACGCGCGACCTGCGGCGGGTGCCGTCCGTCACTGACGGGACGCGGCGCGGTGATCAAAGACGAAACGCGCATCGACCGGTCCGGTTCGATGCGCGTTTCTTTTGGCGGGCGGCTTCGGCGCGCTCGCGCCCGCTTATGACTGCGGTGGCGCCGACAAACGATCGAGTCGCCCAAGAAAGCGCTCCGCCGACTCATAGCCGACCACGCGCAGCACTTCGTGCCCGTTGCCATCGAAGAAAATGATTCCCGGCGGACCGAACAGCCCGAAGCGTTTCAGCAGCGCCTGGTCATCCTGATTGTTTGCGGTCACGTCCGCGCGCAGCAGATCCAGTTGCTTCAGCCGAGCATGGACGCGCGGGTCGCGGAACGTCAGCGACTCCATCTCCTTGCAGCTCACGCACCAGTCCGCGTAGAAATCGAGCATCGACGGCTTGCCCGACGAACCCAGCGCCGCATCGAGTTGCGCGGGCGAGCTGACCGGTGCGAACGTCAGCTCGGCCGCGGGCGTCGCGGCGGCGCCGCCCGGCGCGCCGCGTGAGGCGAGCACCGCGAGCGGCCGCAGCGGATCGCCGGAACCGGCTGCGAGGCCCACGAGCACCGTCGCCGCCCAGATCGCCATCGCCGCACCGACGCCGCGCCCGAGGCGCCGCCATACGGTCGCCGCACCCGCGTGCGGCGTGAAGAGACCGAGCGCCGCCGCCGCGAGCAGCAGCCAGAACGCGGCGAGCAGCATCCGTGCGGTCGACGCGAGCACCGGCCAGATGATCCACAGCGCGGCCGCGAGCAACACCACGCCGAAGAACACCTTTACGCCGTCCATCCACACGCCCGCGCGCGGCAGCAGCGCGCCCGCGCCGACGCCGATGATCATCAGCGGCACGCCGAGCCCGACGCCCATCGCGAACAGCGCGGTGCCGCCGAGCAGCGCGTTGCCCGTGTGCGCGATGAACGCGAGCACCGCGAACAGCGGCGCGGTCATGCACGCACCGACCACCAGCGACGACAATCCGCCCATCACCGCGACGGCGAGGAACTTGCCGCTCGGCCGCCCCTGCGAAGCGTGCGACACGCTGTCCTGCCAGCGCCGCGGCATGGCGATATCGACGCCGGCGATCAGCGACACGGCGAACGCGCTCAGCAACAGCGCGAACGCGCCGAGCACAAACGGATTCTGCAGCCACGCACCGAGACTCTGTCCGACGAGCGCAGCCGCAATGCCGAGCACCGTATAGACAATCGCCATCCCGAGCACGTACACGAACGACAGCACGAAGCCGCGCATCCGCGTCACGCGCGCCCCTTCGCCGATGATGATCGCCGACACGATCGGGATCATCGGATACGAGCAGGGCAGCAGACTCAGCACCATCCCCGCGACGAAATACAGCCCGACGATCGTGAAAAAGCCGCCGCCTTGCAGCAACGACTGAGCGTAGTCGGCACTGGTCGCACGTTCGTACCAGGGGTCGGTCGGCGCAGCCGCAGGGGCAGGCGACTGCGCCGCCGCACTGTCCGCACCGCCCACGCCGGCAGACTGAAGCGCGGCACCGCTCACGTGATACACATGCTGCGCCGGCGGATAGCAGATGCCGGCATCCGCGCAGCCCTGCGACGTCACCGCGAGGTCGAACGCGCCCGCCGCCTGCTTCACCGGGACGCGAACCGTCACTTCCCCGCGATACGTCTCGACGTTCTTCTGGAACGTCTGATCGAACTTCACATGACCGGCCGGGAACTGGGGCGCGCCGAGCGTGGCCTTGCCGCCGCGCGCCGCGAATTCGAAGCGCTCGCGGTACATGTAGTACCCGTCCGCGATCCGGAAATGCACGTCGACCGCGCCGGGGTTCTCCGTCGCGCTGAACGTGAACGCCTGATCCGGCGGCAGAAAGTCGTCGTCGGCCCGCGCGAGCCCCGCACCGAACAGAATCGGCAGCGCGCACAGAACCAGCAGCAGAAAGGAGTACAGCGCGGCGCGCGGGCGCCGGACGAAGCGATTAGACATGGATCGGACGCTGGGTTTCGGCATTGACCCACTGTCCGTACGTGTTCGACGCGCTCACCTGCCACGACAGGATCTCCGGCGTCTCGTACGGATGGTGGTTCTGGATGAACTGCTCGAGCTCGGCCGCGCGGGCGAGACTCGTCTTGAAGAGCAACTGGATTTCGTCGGCCGATTCGATCGCGCCTTGCCAGTGGTATTGCGAACGAACCTCACCGAGTTGCGTCACGCACGCGGCGACGCGCGCTGCAAGCGCCGTCGACGCGAGCCGCTCGGCGGCATCGGCATCCGGCACGGTGGTCAGCATCAGGATTACATTGAGAGTCACCGCAAGCTCCGCAGCGCGACAAGGTCAGACAGCTATGCTACCACCAGCGTTCGACAGGCTCTGACCGGCCCGAGTGCCGCGAACGAAGCCCCGCACCGCCGCGATCCGCGCGCTTCACCGCGTCGCGGCCAGCTCAGAAAGCAAAAAAGCCAGGCTTATAAGGCCTGGCTTTTTCGGTGTGAGGCAGCTTATTCCGCTTCCTGCACGCTTTCTTCCGCGACTTCCGGACGATCGAGCAGTTCGACCAGTGCCATCGGCGCGTTGTCGCCGACGCGGAAGCCGAACTTCAGGATGCGCAGGTAGCCGCCCGGACGGTTCGCGAAGCGCGGACCGAGAACGTCGAACAGCTTCGTGACGGAGTCACGATCGCGCAGGCGGTTGAACGCCAGACGGCGGTTCGCGAGCGACGGCTTCTTGCCGAGCGTGATCAGCGGCTCGACGACCTTGCGGAGTTCCTTCGCCTTCGGCAGCGTCGTCTTGATGACTTCGTGCTCGATCAGCGAGTTGGACATGTTACGGAGCATTGCCAGACGGTGGCTGCTCGTGCGGTTCAGTTTCCGCAGACCATGACGGTGACGCATTTCAATTTCCTTGAATCAAAGTTTTGGTCCAGCTCTTCTATCGCTTCGTCGCTGCGTGAAGCACGGGCCGGTAAAAAATAAGGCAAGACGCGGATTTTAAAGGAAAATCCGCGTCCGTGCCATCTGCTTTACTTGTCGAGACCAGCCGGCGGCCAGTTTTCGAGCTTCATGCCGAGCGTGAGACCGCGCGACGCGAGCACTTCCTTGATCTCGTTGAGCGACTTGCGACCCAGGTTCGGGGTCTTCAGCAGCTCGTTCTCGGTACGCTGGATCAGGTCGCCGATGTAGTAGATGTTCTCGGCCTTCAGGCAGTTCGCCGAACGAACCGTCAGTTCGAGATCATCGACCGGACGCAGCAGGATCGGATCGATCTGCGGCGCGCGCGACGGCACTTCCGCAGCCGCTTCCGTGCCTTCGAGCGCGGCGAACACCGACAGTTGATCGACCAGAATGCGAGCCGACTGGCGAATCGCTTCTTCCGGCGAGATCACGCCGTTGGTTTCGATGTTCATCACGAGCTTGTCGAGGTCGGTACGCTGTTCGACACGCGCGCTTTCCACTGCGTAGCTCACGCGGCGAACCGGCGAGAACGACGCATCGAGGACGATGCGGCCGATGATCTTGGCCGACTCGTCGCCGTAACGGCGCACATTGCCCGGCACGTAGCCGCGGCCCTTCTCGATCTTGATCTGCACGTCGAGCTTGCCGCCCTTCGACAGATGCGCGATCACGTGATCCGGGTTGATCACTTCGCAGTCGTGTGCGAGTTCGATGTCACCGGCGGTGACGACACCCTCGCCTTCCTTGCGCAGCGTGACCGTGACTTCGTCGCGGTTGTGCAGCTTGAAGACCACGCCCTTGAGGTTCAACAGCAGGTTGACCACGTCCTCTTGCACACCATCGAGCGTCGAATACTCATGCACGACGCCTGCGATCGTCACTTCGGTCGGCGCGTAGCCGATCATCGACGACAGCAGAACGCGCCGAAGCGCGTTACCCAAGGTGTGGCCATAACCGCGTTCAAACGGCTCCATGACCACTTTCGCGTGGTTGTCGCCGAGCGATTCCACAGCGATGATCTTGGGTTTCAACAAACTGGTTTGCATAGGTTTTCCTTTTCAATACCCTCGGCTCGTTACACCGATAAGGCTGAGACGGTAACAACCTGAAAATAAACAGCCGAGGCCACCCGTTGCGCGATGCAAGCGGGGTACCCCGGCCGTCAATCCGATTACCGCGAATACAATTCGACGATCAGGCTTTCGTTGATGTCGCCAGCGATGTCGCTGCGCTCCGGCATGCTCTTGAACGTGCCTTCGAACTTCTTCGCATCGACCGACACCCACTGCGGCATGCCGCCTTGCTCAGCAAGCGACAGCGCCTCGAGGATACGGGCCTGCTTCTTCGCCTGCTCGCGCACGCCGACGACGTCGCCCGCCTTCACTTGCAGCGACGGGATGTTCGCGACCTGGCCGTTCACGACGATCGCCTTGTGGCTCACGAGCTGACGCGCTTCAGCGCGCGTCGAGCCGAAGCCCATGCGATAGACGACGTTGTCGAGACGCGATTCCAGCAGTTGCAGCAGGTTCTCGCCGGTGTTGCCCTTACGGCGATCGGCTTCTGCGAAGTAGCGGCGAAACTGGCGCTCGAGCACACCGTAGATGCGCTTCACTTTTTGCTTTTCGCGCAGCTGCGTGCCATAGTCGGACGTACGCGCACCCGACGTGCGGCCGTGCTGACCCGGCTTGCTGTCGAGCTTGCACTTGTCGGCGAGCGAGCGGCGTGCGCTCTTCAGGAACAGATCAGTGCCTTCACGGCGGGACAGCTTGGCTTTGGGGCCGATATAACGTGCCACTTTGCTTTCCTTCGATAATTGATCACGCGAGTCGCTAGTGCGTCCGCGCTAGTCCGGACCCTTTGGGCCGAACGGTGGGCTTAGTCAATTCAATAGCGCCAGCAGCCCGTCGGCGCCGCGTCTTGCGATCGACGGCGACAACAGGCGCAAGGCAAAAGCGGCATCTCAGATGCGACGACGCTTCGGCGGACGGCAGCCGTTGTGCGGAACCGGCGTCACGTCGGAGATCGCGGTGATCTTGATACCAAGACCATGCAACGCGCGCACCGCCGATTCGCGACCCGGGCCCGGGCCCTTGATCCGCACTTCGAGGTTCTTCACGCCGTATTCCATCGCCACGCGGCCAGCCGATTCGGCGGCCACCTGGGCTGCGAACGGGGTCGACTTGCGCGAGCCCTTGAAGCCCTGGCCGCCCGACGTTGCCCACGCCAGCGCATTGCCCTGACGATCGGTGATCGTGATGATGGTGTTGTTGAACGACGCGTGAACGTGAACCACGCCCTCGGCGACGTTCTTCTTGACCTTCTTGCGAACGCGTTGCGCCGCGGTGTTGTTCGAAGCCTTAGCCATTACGTTTTCCTGTAACTGTCAGATCCGCTTACTTCTTCAGCGACTGTGCGGCGCGGCGCGGACCCTTGCGCGTGCGCGCGTTGGTACGCGTACGCTGACCACGCAGGGGCAGGCCCTTGCGATGGCGCACGCCGCGGTAGCAGCCGAGGTCCATCAGGCGCTTGATGTTCATCGTCGTTTCACGGCGCAGATCGCCTTCGACAACAAACTTGCCCACTTCCTCACGCAGCTTTTCCAGATCCGCGTCGTTCAGGTCCTTGACCTTCTTGTTAAACGGCACACCAGCAGCGACGCAGATGTCGCGCGAACGCGTGCGGCCAACACCGTAGATCGCCGTCAGGCCAATTTCGGTGTGCTGGTGGTTCGGGATGTTAACCCCTGCGATACGAGCCATTGTTTTTCCTCAAACAAAAAGCGCTGCCAAAACGCGCGCTGATCAGCCTTGACGCTGCTTGTGGCGCGGGTCCGAACTGCAAATCACGCGCACGACGCCGTTGCGCTTGATGATTTTGCAATTGCGGCAAATGCGCTTAACCGATGCCATCACTTTCATGATATTACCCTTTTTTCAAATCACTTCGCCCGGAACACGATCCGCGCACGCGACAGATCGTAAGGCGTCAATTCAACCGTCACCTTGTCGCCCGGGAGAATACGGATGTAGTGCATCCGCATCTTTCCGGAAATATGTCCCAGCACGACATGGCCGTTCTCCAGCTTCACCCGGAAGGTAGCGTTAGGCAGGTTCTCGATAACCTCGCCCTGCATCTGGATTACATCGTCTTTGGCCATAAGTCCTTTCAACGCATCGGGACGCCGCCGCCCTTGAAGTTGGCCTTCTTGAGCAGCGATTCATATTGTTGCGACATCACGTACGACTGCACCTGCGCCATGAAATCCATTGTGACGACGACAATGATCAGCAGCGACGTTCCGCCAAAATAAAACGGCACGTTCCAGCGCAGCACCAGGAACTCCGGCAGCAGGCAGACGAACACGATATAGATCGCACCAGCCAGCGTGAGACGCGTGAGGATGCGGTCGATATAGCGAGCCGTCTGATCGCCCGGCCGAATACCCGGAACGAACGCGCCACTCTTTTTCAGGTTGTCGGCCGTTTCCCTGCTGTTGAACACCAGCGCGGTGTAGAAAAAGCAGAAGAACACGATCGCCAACGCGTACAGCAACACGTACACGGGCTGGCCCGGCTTCAGCGCTTCAGCCACGTTGTGCAGCGTGTCCGCGAACCAGTTGGAACGCGACCCCGAACTGAACCAGTTCAGGATGGTTGCCGGGAACAGGATGATCGACGACGCGAAGATCGGCGGAATCACGCCCGACATGTTCAACTTCAGCGGCAGGTGCGACGACTGCCCGCCGTAAATCTTGTTGCCGACCTGACGCTTCGCGTAATTCACGAGAATCTTGCGCTGGCCGCGTTCGATGAACACCACCAGATACGTCACTGCCGCGATCAGCACGACCACGATGATCGCCGAGATGATGCTCATCGAGCCCGTACGGACGAGTTCGAAGAGACCACCGATCGCATTCGGGAAACCCGCCGCAATCCCCGCGAAGATGATGATCGAGATGCCGTTGCCGAGCCCGCGTTCCGTGATTTGCTCACCAAGCCACATCAGGAACATCGTGCCCGTCACGAGCGTCACCACCGTCGTCAGGCGAAACACCATACCCGGATCGATCACGAGCCCCGGCTGGTTCTCGAGCGCCACGGCAATGCCGAACGCCTGAAACGTCGCCAGCAGCACCGTGAAAATCCGCGTGTACTGCGTGATCTTGCGCTGACCTGCCTGCCCTTCCTTCTTCAGCGCCTCGAGCTGCGGCGAGACGATCGCCATCAGCTGCAGGATGATCGACGCCGAAATGTACGGCATCACGCCCAGTGCGAAGATCGTGAACCGCGACAGCGCGCCACCCGAGAACATGTTGAACATGCCAAGGATGCCGCCCGCCTGGCTCTGGAAGAGCTTCGCGAGCTGGTCCGGGTCGATGCCCGGCACCGGAATATGCGCACCGATCCGATAGACGATCAGCGCCAGCAGCAAAAACACTGCACGCCGACGCAGGTCACCGAATTTCGGGGCGCTGCGACCGGGTTTTGCGAGACTCGGGCTGTTAGCCAAGTAGCTTCTCCGATGCAGATGCGGGTGACGGCAGGCGAACCTGCTCGTTACCCCGCACAATCACTCGGCAAAGGAGCCGCCTGCTGCTTCGATCGCAGCACGCGCGCTCTTCGTCGCACCCAGACCCTTCACCACGATCTTGCGCTTCAGCTCGCCGGTCGCGATGATCTTCACGCTCTTCGTCAGCTCGCCGACGAGACCAGCCTGCTTCAGCGCCAGCAAATCGATTTCGTCGACCGGCAGCTTTTCCAGATCGGCGAGGCGCACTTCACCGACGAACTCCTTCGTCAGCGACGTGAAGCCACGCTTCGGCAGACGACGCTGCAGCGGCATCTGACCGCCTTCGAAACCGACCTTGTGGAAGCCGCCCGAACGCGATTTCTGACCCTTGTGACCACGGCCCGCGGTCTTGCCGAGGCCGGAGCCGATACCGCGACCGACGCGACGCTTTGCGTGCTTCGCGCCTTCGGCCGGCTTCAGGTTATTCAATTCCATTATCAACTCCTTGCGTCCTGGTCAGTGCTTAACCGATGACCTTGACGAGGTACGAGACCTTGTTGATCATGCCGCGCACCGCCGGCGTGTCCTGCAGCTCGGAGACCGAGTTCAGGCGGCGCAGGCCCAGACCGCGCACGGTGGCACGGTGCGATTCGCGGGTCCCGATCAGGCTCTTGACGAGCTGAACCTTGACAGTTTTCTCAGACATCGTGTCCACCTTAGCCCAGAATTTCTTCGACGGACTTGCCGCGCTTCGCTGCGATGTCGGCCGGCGTGGACTGCTTGCGCAGACCGTCGAGCGTCGCACGAACGAGGTTGTACGGGTTCGTCGAGCCGTGGCTCTTCGCGACGACGTTCTGCACGCCCATCACGTCGAACACAGCGCGCATCGGACCGCCGGCGATCACGCCGGTACCGTCCTTCGCCGGAGCGAGCAGCACCGTCGACGCGCCATGCTTGCCGTGCACTTCATGCTGCAGCGTGCCATTCTTCAGCGGCACCTTGAACATGTTGCGGCGAGCCTGTTCCATCGCCTTTTGCACGGCGACCGGCACTTCCTTCGCCTTGCCCTTGCCCATGCCGACGCGGCCATCGCCGTCGCCAACCACGGTCAGTGCGGCGAAGCCGAGAATACGGCCACCCTTCACGACCTTGGTCACGCGATTGACCGAAATCATTTTTTCGCGAAGGCCGTCGTCGCGCTCGTCAGCCTGAACTTTCGCTTGCATCTTTGCCATGACGAATTCTTCCCTTAGAACTTGAGCCCGGCTTCGCGCGCCGCATCAGCCAGCGCCTTCACGCGGCCGTGGTAGCGGAAACCCGAGCGGTCAAAGGCGACGGATTCGATGCCGGCGGCCTTGGCCTTTTCAGCGATACGCTTGCCGATCAGCGAGGCAGCGGCGATGTTGCCGCCCTTGCCCGACTTGTCGGCGAGTTGCGCACGCACTTCGGCTTCGAGCGTCGACGCGCTGGCCAGCACCTTCGTGCCGCACGGCGAGAACACTTGTGCATAGATATGCGTGTTCGTGCGATGCACGGCGAGACGCGCGACCTGCAGCTCGGCGATCTTGATACGCGTCTGGCGAGCGCGGCGCAGGCGAGATTGAGTCTTATCCATGATTGCGCACCCTTACTTCTTCTTCGTTTCCTTGAGGATCACGACTTCGTCGGCATAGCGCACACCCTTGCCCTTGTAGGGCTCAGGCGGACGGTAACCGCGAACTTCCGCGGCGACCTGGCCGACCTTCTGCTTGTCGATCCCCTTGATCACGATTTCGGTTTGCGACGGGGTTTCAGCCTTCACGCCTTCCGGCATCTGGTGCACCACCGGGTGCGAGAAACCCAGCGACAGATTCAGCTTGTCGCCTTGCGCCTGTGCGCGGTAACCGACGCCAACCAGCGTCAGCTTGCGCTCGAAACCCTTCGTCACGCCGAGCACCATGTTCGCAACCAGCGCGCGCATCGTGCCCGACATCGCATTTGCTTCGCGGCTCTCGTCAACCGGCTCGAACTTCAGCGTGCCGTTGTCGTTCACCACTTTCACCAGGGCGTTCGCAGCCTGCGAGATCGAGCCGAGCGGGCCCTTCACAGTGATGCGATCGTCGCTGATTGCCGCTTCTGCGCCTTGCAGCGCGATCGGGCTCTTACCTACTCGGGACATGTTCCTCTCCTTTCGGCCTTAAGCGACGTAACAGATGACTTCGCCGCCCACGCCAGTGGCGCGCGCCTTGCGATCGGTCATCACACCCTTCGGCGTCGAAACGATCGCCACGCCAAGGCCGTTCATGACCTGCGGGATCTCGTTGCGGCCGCGGTACACGCGCAGACCCGGCTTCGACACGCGCTCGAGGCGTTCGATGACCGGACGGCCAGCGTAGTACTTCAGTGCAATATTCAGTTCCGACTTCGCACCTTCGGTCTTCACCGCGAAGTCGTCGATATAGCCTTCATCCTTCAGGACCTGCGCAATCGCAATCTTGACTTTCGACGAGGGCATAGCAACCGAAACCTTCTCGACCATCTGCGCATTGCGGATGCGAGTCAGCATATCGGCGATAGGATCACTCATGCTCATTTATGTTTCTCCTATTACCAGCTCGCCTTGGTGACGCCAGGGATCTCACCACGGAACGCGATTTCACGAATCTTGTTACGTGCGAGACCGAACTTGCGGAACGTGCCGCGCGGACGACCGGTGATCGCGCAACGGTTGCGCTTACGGGTCGGGTTCGCGTTACGCGGCAGTTGTTGCAGTTCGAGGCGAGCTGCGTAGCGCTCTTCTTCCGACTTGCTTTGGTCGTCGATGATCGCCTTCAGCGCTGCGCGCTTCGGGGCGAACTTCGCTGCCAGACGGGCGCGCTTCTTTTCACGTTCGATCAGTGCCAGTTTAGCCACGGTAACCTCAGTTTCTGAACGGGAACTTGAAGCCGGCGAGCAGTGCCTTCGCTTCTTCGTCGGTCTTCGCAGTCGTCGTGATGCTGATGTTCAGCCCACGCAGCGTGTCGACCTTGTCGTAGTCGATTTCGGGGAAAATGATCTGCTCTTTCACACCGATGTTGTAGTTGCCGCGGCCGTCGAACGCCTTGCCCGACACGCCACGGAAGTCGCGCACACGCGGGAGCGCAACCGTCACGAAACGGTCGAGGAATTCGTACATCGCCTGGCCACGCAGCGTGACCATCGTGCCGATCGGATAACCTTCGCGGATCTTGAAGCCCGCGATTGCCTTGCGCGACTTCGTGATAACCGGCTTTTGGCCAGCGATCTTCGTCAGGTCGCCCACGGCGTGCTCGAGAACCTTCTTGTCAGCGACGGCTTCGCCAACACCCATATTCAGGGTGATCTTGGTGAGGCGCGGCACTTCCATGATCGACTTGTAACCGAACTTCTCGATCAGGCTGGGGACAACCTTCTCTTTGTAAAATTCTTGCAAACGTGCCATTTTTTACTCCGCAGCGTCAGGCGCCCAGAACAGCACCGGTCGTCTTCAGGAAACGGACCTTCTTGTCCCCTTCGACCTTGATGCCGACGCGCGACGGCTTGCCGTTCGCGTCAACCAGCGCGACGTTCGAGATATGGAGCGGCATTGCCTTCGCTTCCACACCACCCGTCGTACCCTTCATCGGGTTCGGCTTGACATGCTTCTTCACGATGTTGAGGCCTTCGACGGTCACACGCTCTTCGCCGACTGCCAGCACGACACCGCGCTTGCCCTTGTCCTTGCCGGTCGTGACGATCACTTCGTCACCCTTGCGAATCTTGTTCATCGCGACTCCTTACAGCACTTCCGGCGCGAGCGAAACGATCTTCATGAACCGTTCGCTGCGCAGCTCACGCGTAACCGGCCCGAAGATACGGGTACCGATCGGCTCGAGCTTGGTATTCAAAAGCACGGCGGCGTTGCCATCGAACTTGATCAGCGAGCCGTCCTGACGGCGCACGCCCTTCGCGGTACGAACCACGACGGCGTTATAGATTTCGCCCTTCTTCACGCGACCACGCGGCGTCGCCTCTTTGACGCTCACCTTGATGATGTCGCCGATGCTGGCATAACGACGCTTCGAGCCGCCGAGCACCTTGATGCACATGACTTCACGTGCACCCGTGTTGTCGGCTACTTCAAGCCGAGTTTCGGTCTGGATCATGGTTTATCTTTCCCAACTTAATC
>Ga0310811_10000184_pt1 | contig 90914 bp, 85 predicted proteins | sample YCmetagenome_FD_207642 | JGI IMG/M metagenome (GOLD analysis project Ga0310811, IMG submission 207642) | Soil microbial communities from experimental microcosm in Duke University, North Carolina, United States - YC | ecosystem: Engineered > Artificial ecosystem > Soil microcosm > Unclassified ... | reverse complement strand
GGACGTCGGTCATGGGACTGGCGATGAAGCCGGGGGCCACGCAGTTGACGGTGACGTTGCGGGCGGCGACCTCCTGGGCCAGCGCCTTGGAGAAACCGATCATGCCGGCCTTGGAGGCGGCGTAGTTCGCCTGGCCCGGATTGCCCGTGACCCCGACCACCGAGGTGATGCCGATGATCCGGCCCCACCGGCGCTTCATCATCCCGCGCAAGGCCGCCCGCGACAGGCGGAAATAGGCCTCCAGGTTGACCCGAATCACCGCGTCCCAGTCCTCATCCTTCATCCGCAGCAGCAGGCCGTCGCGGGTCAGGCCGGCGTTGGAGACCAGGATGTCGACCGTCCCGGCCAGGGCTTCGGCCTGGCCCACCAGCCCGTCGACCGATTCGGCGTCGGACAGATCCGCCGGGGCGGCGAAGGCGCCGGCCCCCAGCTCCGCCGCCAGGGTGTTCAGGGCCTCGGCCCGGGTGCCCGACAGCACGACTTGCGCGCCCTGGCCATGCAGGGTGCGGGCGATGGCCGAGCCGAGCCCGCCGCTGGCGCCGGTGACCAGGGCGGTCTTGCCGGAAAGGTCGAACATGAAGGGCTCCGTGGCGGTGGTGGACTATCCTGCCGGGGTTAGAGGCTTTCGGCGAACGACTCCAGGTCCGCGGGCGTATTGAGCGCGGTGGCGACGGCGTCGGGGACGGCGCGCTTGATCATGCCGCTCAGCACCTTCCCCGCCCCGGCCTCGGCGAATCGGGTCGCCTCGCCCTCCCCGGCCAGCCAGGCCAGGCTTTCGCGCCAGCGCACCCGGCCGGTGACCTGCTCGACCAGCAGCCGCCGGATCGTCTCCGGGTCGAGGGTGGGGCGGGCGGTGACGTTGGCCACCAGGGCGGCCCGGGGGGCCTGGATCGTGGTTTTCGCCAGGGCTTCGGCCATCGCCTCGGCGGCGGGCTGCATCAGGGGCGAATGGAAGGGGGCGGAGACGTTGAGCGGAATGGCGCGGGCGCCCAGGGCCTTGGCCGCCTCGATGGCCTTGTCGACGGCCAGCCTGGCGCCCGAGATCACCACATTGCCCTGCAGGTTGTCGTTGGCGACGACGCAGACGCCGATCGCGGCCCCCGCGGCGGCGGCCTCTTCGGCCAGGGCGAGATCCACCTTGGGCCCGACCAGCGAGGCCATGGCCCCTTCCCCCACCGGCACGGCCCGCTGCATGGCCTGGCCGCGCAGCTTCAGGAGCTGGGCGGTGTCGGACAAGGAGATCGCCTCGGCCGCGGCCAGGGCCGAGTATTCGCCCAGGGAGTGGCCGGCGACGAAGGCCGCGCCCTCAATGCCGACGTTGAAGTCCACGTCCAGCACCCGGATCACCGCCAGACTGACCGCCATCAGCGCCGGCTGGGCGTTCTCGGTCAGGGTCAGCTCCTCCTCGGGGCCGTCGCGCATCAGCCGGAACAGGTGCTGGCCCAGGGCCTGGTCGACCTCGCCGAACACCTCCCGCGCGCTGGCGAAGGCGTCGTAGAGTTCGGCGCCCATGCCGACGGACTGGCTACCCTGGCCGGGAAACAGGAAGGCAAGGCTCATGACGAAAACCTCTCGGGTGGGCCCTGGGGGCGACGGGCGCGCAGGGTTAGGGCCAAACGCGGCGGGCTTCAACCGGCCCAGCGCGCTCTAACGGGCCTGGGCGGCGAACACCTGACGGGCGAAGGCGTCGACCACTTCGGTGGCCCGGTCGCCGGGCCTGCCGAGATATTCCACCAGCTCGTTGTGGCCGCTGCCCGGGATGTCCTCGATCCGGGCCGGCGTTCCGGCCGCGCGCAGGGCCGCGGCGAACACGCCCGCCTGGCGGCGCAGATCCTCGGACGTGGCGATCAGCATCAAGAAGGCGCCGGCGTTGGGCCTGGCGGCGTTGTTGGTGGGCGACAGGGCCGGACCGACGAGCGGCGCGCGTCCGCCCTGCTGGGGCCGCGGGGCCAGGCCCGCCCCCTCCAGCAGCACCACCCCGCTCAGCACGGAGGGATCGAGACCCGACTTCTGCAGGAAACGGGGGTCGGTGGCGATCAGGGCGGAGTTCTGCCCCCCCGAACTGTGGCCGATGATCACGACCTTGCGCCGGTCCAGGCCGAGCTGGTCGGCGCGGGTGAGCAGGAAGCCGACCGCGTCGGCGACATCCTGGGTCTGCTGCTCGACGGTGACGGTGGGGACCAGCCGATAGTTGATCGAGGCGTAGGCGTATCCCTGGTCCAGGAAGTGGCCCGCGGTGGCGTCGCCGATCCACGCCTTGTCGCCGCTGCTCCATCCGCCGCCGTGGACGAACACGATCAGCGGCGCGCCGGGCCCGCGCCCACGCCAGAAGTCGAGCCTTTGCAGCGGGTCGCGGCCGTAGGCCATCTCCTGGGGCGCCGCAGGGGCGGCCGGCCGGGGCTGGGCGGCGGCGAGCAGGGGAAGCAGCATCAGCCCCGTCAGGATCAGGACGAGTTTGCGCATGGCGTGTTCCTTGGCGATTTTCCGGCCCCAGGACCGCTCTACCGGATTGCACCGACGCGGGCCAGATCGCGCGGATCGTCCCGACGTGGCGATTCGCTTGCTTTTGGAGCGTCGATGAGTATGTTCCGCCGCTTGCCTGGAAGGCGGTCTCGCACGGAGCGCTAAAGGGACGGGAAACTCCCGTCCGCCGCGTCGAGACCCATCGTGGCCGCCGGATCTTCCGCCGACGGCCGCGCCGCCCTCCTCATGGAAGAAGGACACAATGGCGCTATACGAACACATCGTGATCGCGCGGCAGGATATCTCGCCGCAACAGGCTGAAGCCCTGAACGACACCCTCAAGCATCTGGTCGAAGAGCTCGGCGGCCACGTCGCCAAGATCGAGTACTGGGGCCTGCGCAACCTCACCTACCGCGTCAAGAAGAACCGCAAGGGGCACTATTCCCTGCTGGCCCTCGACGCCCCGTCGGCGGCGGTCAAGGAACTGGAGCGCCAGCTCTCGCTCAACGAGGACGTGCTGCGCTACCTGACCGTGCGGGTCGATGAACTCGACCTGGAGCTTTCGCCGGTGCTGGCGCGTCGCGACCGCGACCGTGAGCGCGACCGCGATCGCGGCGACCGTGACGGTCCGCGCCGCGGCTATGACGACATGGCGGTCTGAGGAGCCATCACATGACCGATATCACCCCCGAAGCCGCCGGCCCCGGCGCGCCCTCCGCCGGCGGCGCCCGCCGCCCCTTCTTCCGTCGCCGCAAGGTCTGCCCGTTCTCGGGCGCCGGCGCTCCGAAGATCGACTACAAGGACGTCAAGCTGCTGCAGCGTTACGTCTCCGAGCGCGGCAAGATCGTGCCCTCGCGGATCACCGCGGTCTCCGCCAAGAAGCAGCGCGAGCTGGCCCGCGCCATCAAGCGCGCCCGCTTCCTGGCGCTCCTTCCCTACGTCGTGAAGTAAGGAGGGCGCACCCATGAAAGTCATCCTGCTCGAACGGGTCGAAAAGCTCGGCGCCATCGGCGACGTGGTCTCGGTGAAGGACGGGTTCGCCCGCAACTTCCTGCTGCCGCGCTCCAAGGCCCTGCGCGCCAACGCCCTGAACCTCAAGGTGTTCGAAGGCCAGCGGGCCCAGATCGAGGCCCGCAACGCCGAAGCCCGCGCCCAGGCCGAAAAGGCCGGCGAGAAGCTCGACGGCACCAGCTATGTGCTGATCCGCCAGGCTGGCGACTCCGGCCAGCTCTACGGATCGGTGTCGGGGCGCGACATCTCCGACGCGGTGGAAGCCGAAGGCAAGAAGGTCGACCGCAGCCAGGTCGTCCTCGACCGTCCGATCAAGACCCTGGGCGTGCACGAGGTGAAGGTCCGCCTTCACCCCGAGGTGACCGTGACGGTCAAGATCAACATCGCCCGCAGCGCCGACGAAGCCGAACGGCAGGCCCGCGGCGAGAACGTCATCGCCTCGCACTTCGAGGAAGAGCGTCAGGCCGCGGTCGACCAGGCCGCGGACATGCTCGAAGGCGGCGCCGGCAGCCACGAGATGGACGCCTACTGAGGCTGTCCTTTCGGCAAGACGATCAGGGCGGTCCGGGCAACCGGGCCGCCTTTTTCTTTGCGTCTAGCCTGCGGGGAGAAGCTGCTCCGCCGCCTCGGCGCGCTTGGACGTCCGCTTGCGCGTCACGCCGTAGGGAAGCTCCGCGAATGGTACGGCCAAGTCGCCGACCGGCGCGGCCGCCAGGTCCGAGACCGCCGGCCCGAACACCAGCCGGGCCTGCCCCCGGCGACACATGTCCAGCTCGGCCGGGCTGCGCAGGTTGGCGACGTTCTGCCAGACCCGGTTGGCCTGATAGGGGGCCTTCCTGCCCAGGAAGCGACGGATCGCCTCCAGCCGCCTCCGTTCGTCCGTTCCGGACAAGGCCAGGGTGACGCTGCGGACGCTTTCGGCCGGGATGCAGTCGATGCGGAAGTCCGGATCGCCCGTCTGGAGATTGATCACCGGGAAATACGGATGCAGCAGGCGCAACATCTCCGAAAGCCCGCCATAGGAAGGCTCGCGCGGGACTTGCCGGATCGTCGCGCCCAGCCGGGCGCGGCAGGCCGCCGGCAGGGCGTCCAGGTTCGGTTTCAGCGCCGCGCGCACCGAAGCCCTCACCAGGCTCGAGAACGAGAAGCTGACGAACAGCAGTCCGCTCTGGGTCGTGGAGGCCGCCTTGCTCACGGTCCGCAGGCCCGCCAGGTCGCGCTCGAGGACGAACGGGTCGTCGCCCTCCCCTCGTGGATCGCCGCGGTCCCCGGCCGGGCCGTTCAGGGTCGCGCCGACGAAGCTCTCGGTGGCCAGGCGGTAGATGCCGCGCCAGTCCGCGCCGGCCGGCGGGGGGCTCGCCACCGGTATGGCCTGCAGCTCCTCCACCGAAGGCGCCCCGTCGACGGGACCGCCCTGGGGCGCAACGCTGGTCACCTCGGTCGGGGTGATCCTGCAGATCCGGCCCGCGAACGAGCCGTCGTCCGCGCCTGAGAGCAGGGCCTCGATCTCATCCGCATGCGCCGCGGCGAAACGCATCACCTCGGTCTGGTCGCCTTCGAGCATCAACAGGCAGACCTCGCCCGCCCCCTTGGCGCCGAACAGCTTGGCTTGGAGATTGGCCGCCAGGATCTGCAATTCGCGCGCGTCCAGGCGCGTGGCCCGCGGGTCCGCCAGCACGAAGGAGAACGGCGCCACCAGCCCGAACCGGCGCGGCCACAGCCAGGTGGTTTCCAGATAGGCTCCAGCCACCTTGGCGACCAGGCCCGCCAGGACCTCGGAGTCGACGGCCGCCATCTCTGGACCGACGGCGATACGAAGGCAGGCTACAGTGGACATTCCCCCATTGTCCCGACCAATGCTTACCAAGATAGATAGAGTTTCGGCAAATTCATCGATATCTATATCGTGGTCCTTAAGGATCTATGGACCGGCAGAATAGAAACACTCTGTTCACCATGAGGCGTAAACCCTTCGTAAGATGAGCGCGGCTATTCTGTCCGCCCACTGTGGAGAGGCGAATGCCTACCCTACTTGGCAGGGTCCGTGATCTCCGCAAGGTCGATCGGGGGCTGGACGCCGAAGTCAGACAGGCCTTGATCGGCGCGCTTTATGCGTCGACGGGGTCGCTTGTGGTTGGCGCGGTATGCGGCGTCGGCGTGGCGGTGATCGTCGCCCGCTACGCCGCCGACCCGTGGATAACCGTCTGCGCCGCGCTGATCAGCGTGGTGGCGACGATCCGCGTCGCCTCGGCCCTGGCCTACCATCGCCAGGTGAAGGCCGCCAATCACCAGGCCGCCTCCCAATGGGAGCGGATCTACGAGCTTGGGGCCTGGTCCTATTCGGCCCTGCTCGGCCTGTTGTCGCTTCTGACCCTGTTGCGTTGCCACAGCCCGGGCCTCCACCTGGTCACCGCCGGCACCGCCATCGGCTATGCCGGGGGCATCTGCGGCCGCAACGCGGGACGTCCCAGCATCGCCATCGCCCAGCTCTGCCTGGCGGCCCTGCCGGTCGCCCTGGGACTGCTGCTGTGGCCCGACCCGCTGTACCGTACGCTCGGCGTGGCCACGATCGGTTTCGTCCTGGCCATGGTCGAGATCGTGCTGCAGCTCTACGACATGGTGCGGCGCGCGATCGTCACCACCAATGAGAAGCGCAAGGCCGCCGAGGTGTTGCAGGCGGCCCTGACCCAGGCCCAGGCCGCCAACCGCGCCAAGACCAGTTTCCTGACCACCATGAGCCACGAGATCCGCACGCCCCTGAACGGGGTGCTGGGGATGGCCCAGACCCTGGCGGCCGAGCCCCTGTCGCCGGCCCAGCGCGACCGGGTCGAGATCATCCGCCAGTCCGGCGAGACGCTGCTGGCGATCCTCAACGACGTGCTCGACCTGGCCAAGGTGGAGGCCGGAAAGCTGGAACTGGAAGAGGCCGCCTTCGAGCTCGGCCCGGTGATCCGCCAGGCCCACGCCGCCTTCGGCGACCTCGCCCGGTCGAAGGGCCTGGACTACAGCCTGACCCTGGAGCCTGGCGTCGAGGGGGTCTATTTCGCCGACGCCACCCGGTTCAGCCAGATCGCCAACAACCTGATCTCCAACGCGGTGAAATTCACCGCCAGCGGCGGCGTCCACGTCACCGCGCGCCGCCGCGCCGGCGTCCTGCAACTCGTCGTCGCCGACACCGGCATCGGCATCAGCCAGGAGAACCTCGACCGCATCTTCGAAAAGTTCCTGCAGGCCGACGCCTCGACCACGCGCCGGTTCGGCGGCACCGGTCTGGGCCTCGCCCTCTCGCGGGAGCTGGCCGGACTTATGGGCGGCGACATCGCCGTCAACAGCATCCAGGGCAAGGGGTCGGAGTTCATCTTCTCGACGCCGATGCGGCGTCTGTCCGGCTCGGCCCGCACCGAAACCGCCGGCGACGGGGCCGTCGAAAACCGGCCCGCGATCTGGACCCAGCCCCACGCTCCGGCCGCACCGCCGGCGCCGATCCAGGCCCAGGCGCCCGCGCCTCAGGCCGATGTCAGCGGCGAGCGGATCCGGATCCTGTGCGCCGAAGACAATGAAGTGAACCAGATGGTGCTGAAGACCCTGCTGGGCCAGATCGACGTGGAGCACCACATCGTCGGCAACGGCGCCGAAGCCTTGGAGGCCTGGGAAGCCAAGCCCTACGACATCATCCTGATGGACGTGCAGATGCCGGTGATGGATGGGCCGACGGCGGCCAGGACCATCCGGGCGCGGGAGCAGGCGACGGGACGGGCCCGTACGCCGATCATCGCGCTCACGGCCAATGTGATGGCGCACCAGACCGCGGCCTACCTCGCGGCGGGCATGGACGAGGTGGCCGCCAAGCCGATCAACTTCCAGGCCCTGCTGGCGTCGATCCAGCGGCATCTGGACGGTGCGGCGGCGGACGGGCAATCCCAGCCCGTCGAGGCCGCCGCCGGAGCGGCCTAGGGGATCGTTCCCCGAAAGCGGGAAGATCCTATCCCGCTCGCTCGCGCAGCTTGCTCTGGGCCAGCACCAGCCGCTCCATCAGCCGCAGGTCCCGGCTCTGCAACTCCAGGGCGGAGTCGGCCCAGACCTCGACGATCTCTTCCAGTTCCTCCAGCGTGATCGGATTGACCGTGCGGGTGGCCCGGTAGACGCCGAGGTGCCCCCCGTGGCGGCGGCCGTGCTGGCGGATGTAGTCCTTCACCGCCGCCTCGCCCTGCCCCGGCTCGGCCAGGACGTGGACGATGCCGAGGTCGTACATCTCCTCGGCCGAGTGCATTTTCCCGCCGAGGATCATCCGTTCGGCCTGGGCCGATCCCAGCCGCCGCGACAGGAAGCAGTGGGCCCCCATGCCGGGGAACAGGCCGAAGGTGGTCTCGGGCAGGCCGAACCGGGCTCCGCGCTCGGCCACCACGACGTTGAACGATAGCAGGGCCTCGAAGCCGCCCCCCAGGGCGTCGCCCTGGACCAGGCCGATGGTGACGATCGGCCGGTCTAGTCCGATCATGTTGCGATAGAGGATGCCCACGCAGGCGTTCCCGTAGCGGACCAGGGCGTCGCGGTCGCCGGCGCGGATGCAGCGGGCGAACAGGTCGAGGTCACCGCCGAGGCAGAATATCCCCGGAAACCGCGACCCGAGCACCAGATAGCGGATCGGCGTCTGGCTGGCGTCATAGGTGCGGGCGATCTCGTCCTGCCACCTCTGGTAGTCCTTCAGCATGGCCGGGTTGAAGGCCGGACGGCCCTCCGGCTTCATGAAGGTCCAAAGGGTGCGGTCGGCCTCGTCCAGCTGCACCTCCAGCTGGCGCAGGTTGAACAGGCTGGATCGCTCGCCGCCCAAGGGGCGGCGCAGCGTCGGCGGCGCGGTGTAGGACCGCGGGAACCGAGGCAAGCGCCCGAAGGTGTCCGCATACACGACGCGCGAATTCAGCATGGCCAACCCCATGTTAACTATTCGTTAATCATACAGGTATGGCCAAGCTGCGCTAGGGGTACAAATAGTGAATTAATCATTAATTATTGTAAGCGCCGCGGCGTTAACACTAGTTAACCGCAATCCTCACTAAGATTAACGATCTCGCTTATCAGTCAGCGCCACGCGCTGACCAAGCGTAGGCTCGGTTCGACAGGCCGAGCGAAGGGCGCCCTTTGGCTGCCGCTCAATTCACGCTTAGATTGTACCATATTATTAACACCCGCCTAGATGGACGCGATGTCGCATCGCAACATGGCTAGGACCGCTCGTTCGCCCGACCGGCGGCCAGGGGCTGGACCGTGAAGCCCGCCACGGCGCTCAACAGGTCCGAAGCGGTCAGCGGCTTGGCCACCTGCCCGTCGAAGCCGGGGTCCATGGCGCCGACGCCTTCCTTGTCCCCGCCGGCGGAGAAGGCGAGGATCGGAATCGAACGGTTGGGGCCCTTGCACTCGCGGATGCTGGTCATGGCCGACACCCCGTCGGCCTCCGGCATCCGGATGTCCATCAGGATCAGGTCGAACGGGCGCCTCAGCGCCGCCTCCACCGCCTCGCGGCCGTCGGCGGCCTCGCTGACCTCGACGCCGAAGGGCTCCAGGATGGCCCGGACCAACTGGCGATTGACCGGATGATCGTCGGCGACGAGCAGGCGCAGACCCGCCGCCGGCATGGCCAACCGAGGCTCCGCCATCCCGGCCGCCGCTTCCGGCGCCGACGCCGGCGGGGCCGGCACGACGAACCAGAAACTCGACCCGTGGCCGGGCCGGCTGCGGACGCCGATCTCGCCTCCCATCGCCTCGACCAGCCCCTTGCAGATGGCCAGTCCGAGACCGGTGCCCCCATGTCGTCGCGTGGACGATCCGTCGACCTGGGAAAAGCGCTGGAACAGCCGCGAGGTCTGGCTGCGGGAAAGCCCCGGACCGGTGTCGGCCACCACCACCTCAAGGCGCTTCCCGTCGAGGTGGCGGACCTCGACGCGCACTTCCCCCGCGTCGGTGAACTTCACGGCGTTGCCGATCAGGTTCAGCAGGATCTGCCGCAGGCGGTCAGAGTCGGCCAGCACCCGGGCCGGCAGGTCTTCGCAACCCGAAACCGTCAGGGCGATCCCCTTGGCGCCGATCTGGAAGGCGAACAGGTCGGCGGCCTCGCGGACCAGGTCCGCCGGGCACATCGCCGAGGACGCGATCTCGAGCTGTCCGGCCTCGAGCTTGGAGAAATCGAGCACGTCGTTGACGATCGACAGCAGCGCCTTGCCCGCAGTGTTGAGCTTGGCGACATAGGCCTGCGCGGTCTCGCCGAGTTCAGGCTGCTCGGCCAGCAGGGACGAGAATCCCAGCACGGCGGTGAGCGGCGTCCGCAGTTCGTGGGTCATGTTGGCAAGGAACTGGGACTTGACCTCGGCGGCGGCCTCGGCGGCGTCCCGCGCGGCCTGCAGCTCCGTCTCCATGGCCTTCTGGACGGTGATGTCGCGCAGGACGTCGATGATTTCGGTAAGCTCGCCGTTCTCGTCCTGCAGGATGGTCGGATTGCCCTCGAGCCACACGTAGGAGCCGTCCTTGCGCCGGCGCCGGTGTTGGAGGCGCGTGGCCGGCAGCGGCTTTTGTCCTCGACGGAGCTTGTCCATGGTCTCCAGCAGGACCCGCTCGTCCTCCGGATGGATCGACGAGGGGCCGAACTGACCCACCAGCTCTTGGGGCTCATAGCCCAACACCTGCCGGGCAGAAGGCGAAACATAGATGAAGCGCCTCTCCGCGTTCAAACGGACGATGACGTCGGGGGTGCTCTCCGCGAGCATCCGGAACCGGGCTTCGCTTTCGGCGACCGTCATTTCGGTCCGCTTTTGCTCGGTGACGTCGATCAGGACCCCGAAGATGGCCTCGACCTTGCCGTCAGGACCGCATTGGCCGGTCATGCGGCCGGCAAGATGGCGGATGTCCCCGTCGGGACGCACCATGCGCACGGTGGCGTTCGGCGAGGTTCCCCCCGTCGCCAGCACCATGTCCCACCGGGCCTGGGACTCCGCCACGTCGTCGGGATGGATCGCGTGCCAGGCCGTGGCGAAATCCACGGGGACGGCCGGGTCGCGGCCGGTGAGACGGTACATGCCCGGAGACCAGGTGGTGGCGAAGCTTTCGAGATCCACCCGCCAGTAGCCCGTTTCGGCAATCTCTTCGGCCATGACGGCCCGGCGCATCTGCTCCCGAGTCTCGTTCCAAGCCTGGAGCAGCGACGTCTTGAGTCGGCGACGCTGGACCCCGAAGGAAGCCACGACCAGCCCCGACAGGCTGGACATGGTGATGAAGGCCTGCACCAGCCCGACCTTCACCGCCAGCGCGCCGATGACGAAGGCCCGGGTGGCGCCGCCCGCATGAGACGCGAGCATCGCCGCCGTCACCAGCGCCGCCACCCCCGCCGCCGCGCCCAGCAGCCCCAATTCCATGCCGACCACCAGCAGCAGGGGCGGCGCCAGGAAGAACAATGGATACCGGGTCTGGCCGAACGCCAGGAGCAAGGCGCCTCCGTACGCGACCAGCGCCGCCACGCCGAACGGTCCGGCCTCGGCCTCCCCGGCGTAGCTGCGCCACCGATTGAAGATCAGCAGACAGGGGGTAAGGACGACAAGGCCGAACACATGGGACGCCCACCGGACGACGAACACCAAAAATTCGGCGCCATATCCATTGAGCGCCAGCAGGCCTGAAGCCGGCAGGACCGCCAAGGCGGACCCGGCCGCGGCCACGGCCAGCAGGCCGAGCGACTTCGGCTCGGCCGGATCCAGGCCCCGCGGCAACAGGCGAACCAGGACGACGCGGCAGACGACCACCTCGACCGTGTTCAACCCGCCCAGCAGGATCGCGAGCGGCAGCGCGTCTCCGATCTGGAGCGCGGCCGCGATGTTTCCGCAAAGGGCGGCCAGGACCACCCGCCAGCCCTGCCGAAGCGGGTTCCTCAGCAGGCACGCCAGCACCAGGGCGTTCGGCAGCCAGATCGGCGGCAGCCGCCCGTCCTCCGGCAGCTTCAGGCTGAGCAAGGTCAGGGCGTACACCGCCAGGGCGAGCCCCCCGAACTGTGCAGCAGCGCGCCAACCCCTTGTGGCGGTCATGGATAGTTCCCCCCGAACGCGTGCACACTGGCGGGCAAGCAAGGCTCCAAGGTTAACGAACCCCGACCCGAGCTGCGACCGCTTGTCGCGGCGACCGGACACTCCCACGAATTGCTTTAGGAAATGATGCACTCGGGGCGCGCATTGCGTCGCCTGCGACGCCTTCGCTGTGGACGGACGGTCCACGGCAGTGGAAACCCCCGCGTCCCCCGGCTGTTTCCGCCCCGCACCTTAGCTATTTATAAATCATGTCCCCTTCCGCGCTCGCACTCGACGCCGCCAGCCCAGTCCTTGCCGGCATGGCCCATATCCCGTGCAACATCGAAGCCGAGCAGGCTCTGTTGGGCGCGATCCTGTACGACAACGCCGCCTATGAACGCCTCAGCGACCGGCTGCAGGCGCGCCATTTCTACGAGCCCTTCCACGCCCGCCTGTTCGCGGCCATGGAGGACCATATCAAGAAGGGCCAGTTGGCCGAGCCCATCGTGCTGATGGAGCGGTTCCGCCGCGACGCCGCCTTCGAGGAGCTGGGGGGCCTGCGCTACCTGGCCGACCTGGTCGATCGCGCGCCCCCCGCCGCCAACGCCCGCGACTACGGCCGGGTGATCTACGACCTCGCCCTGCGCCGCGACCTGATCCGCATAGGCGGCGAGATCTCCGCCTCGGCGGCGAGCGACGCCGAGCTCGAGGCCCGCGACCAGATCGAGGCCGCCGAGCAGCAACTCTACAACCTGGCGGAGAGCGGCGGCACGTCCACCGGCTTCGTCTCCTTCGCCGAGGCCCTGCAGGGCGCGGTGGAGATGGCGGCCGAGGCCTTCAGCCGCGACGGCGGTCTGGCGGGGGTGTCCACCGGCCTGATCGACCTGGACCAGCGCCTGGGCGGCCTGCACCCTTCCGACCTCCTGATCCTTGCGGGCCGTCCGTCGATGGGCAAGACGGCGCTGGCCACCAACGTCGCCTTCCACGTCGCCCGCTCCTATGCCTGGGAGCCGCAGCCGGACGGGACCAAGAAGACCGTCAACGGCGGGGTGGTGGCCTTCTTCAGTCTGGAAATGTCGGCCGAGCAGCTCTCCATGCGTCTGTTGGCCGAGGTCTCGGGCGTGTCGTCGGACCGCCTGCGCAAGGGCGAGATCGACGCCTCCGAGTTCGGGCGGGTGCGCGACGCGGCGCTGGAGATCCAGGAAAGCCCGCTCTACATCGACGCCACCGGCGGCCTCTCCATCGCCAAGCTGACCGCCCGGGCGCGGCGGCTGAAGCGATCGGTGGGCCTGGACCTGATCGTGGTCGATTACCTCCAGCTCGTCACCACCGACGGCTCCAAGGGCGACAACCGGGTGCAGGAGGTGTCGATGATCACCCAGGGCTTGAAGGCCCTGGCCAAGGAGCTGGCGGTTCCGATCATCGCCCTGTCGCAGCTGTCGCGGAACGTGGAGAACCGCGAGGACAAACGTCCGCAGCTCTCCGACCTGCGCGAATCCGGCTCGATCGAACAGGACGCCGACGCAGTGATGTTCGTGTTCCGCGAAAGCTACTACCTCGGCCGCGCCGAGCCCCGCGAGGGCACGCCCGAGCACATGACCTGGCAGGAGGAGATGGACCGGGTGCACGGCCAGGCGGAGGTGATCATCGGCAAGCAGCGCCACGGCCCCATCGGCACAGTGAAGCTGTCCTTCAACGAGGACCTGACCAAGTTCGGCAACCTGGCCCGCGAAGGCCGTTACGAGTCGCGGTGAGCCCCGGGCACTTTCCCGGGGACCTTTCCCGCCCTATATAGGGGGCTGGCGTGATTGGAGCGCGATATATGATTCGGGCAGTGACCGACTTTTAAGCGACGCGCCAGCCGAAGGGCTGGCGCTTTCGTTTGGGGGACCGATGGAAGCTGAATGGGTCGCCGCCGTCGCGGGCGTGGTCACTGGCGTGGCGACAATCGCCCTGGCCTGGATCGCCTACTACCAGCTCAGCGAATTGCGCAAACAGCTCGAAGTCCAGGGCGCGCGCGACAAGCAGTGGCGCACGATAGAGGCCTGCGAGAACTATACCTACGATCCGGTCTTGCGGCAGGCCAAGGATCGAATCTGGGAGGCGCGGGATCGCGGACGCGCTCCGTTGATCCACGACACGCACGCCGTCCGCAAGGACGCCATCGTTATATTGAATTACCTGGATGCGCTCGGGATAGGGGTCCGCCAGGGCGTCTATCTGGAGGAAATCGTATTCGATCACCTCGAACATATAGTCCGCGATCTTGTGAGAAACATCCTGCGAGGCGGATGGGGACAATTCAACATCCCGGAGACGGAGTTGGGCGGACTCATGTATCTGTATGATCGCCTCGCCGAGCGCCAAGCCCCGCGCCACACCGCCACCCGATAGGCCGGCGTCCGCTCTACAAGGCTTTCTCCACAGCGATCGGTCGGAGCCGTGATCGAGTGATGACCGCCGCGCCGTCTCAGACCATCCTCACCGTCGACCTCGACGCCCTGGCGGCGAACTACCGGTTCCTGGCGGCCCAGGCCGTCGGCGCGGAGGCCGCGCCGGTGGTCAAGGCGGACGGCTATGGCCTCGGCGCGGGGCCGGTGGCCCGGCGGCTGTGGGCGGAGGGGGCGCGGCGCTTCTTCGTCGCCCGGCTGTCGGAGGGCGAGGCCCTGCGCCGGGCCCTGGGCGACCGGGACGCCGAGATCCTGGTGCTGGACGGCGCCCCGGCAGGATCGCAGCCGGGGCTCGCCGCCGCCGCGCTGACCCCGGTGCTGAACACGGCCGAGCAGGCGGCCTATTGGCGGCGTGAGGACGGGCGTCCGGCCGCCCTGCACGTCGACACCGGCATGAATCGCCTGGGCGTCAGCCGGGACGAGGCCGAGGCCCTGTCGCGCACGGACCTGGCGGTGTCGCTGGTGATGAGCCACCTCGGCTGCGGCCCCGAGCCCGGCCACCCGCGCAACGCCGACCAACTCGCCCGCTTCCGCGCGGCCCGCGTCCTGTTCCCCCAGGCGCCGGCCAGCCTGAGCGCCTCGGCCGGCGTCTTCCTCGGTCCCGATTACCGGTTCGACCTGGTCCGCCCCGGCATCAGCCTCTATGGCGGCGGCCCGCAGGAGCACCCCGACCCGCGGCTGGCCGCGGTGGCCACCCTGCGATCTCCCATCCTGCAGGTCCGCGATCTCGCCCGCGGCGAGGCGGTGGGCTACGGCGCCATGTTCACGGCCGAGCGTCCCATGCGGGTCGCGGTGCTGGGCTGCGGCTATGCCGACGGGGTCTTGCGGACATCGCATGCGCGGGGCGCGGGCTGGATCGACGGCGTGCGGGCCCCGTTCGCGATCGTGTCCATGGACCTGATCGTGGTCGACCTGGAAGCCTGTCCGGGCGCGAAGGCGGGGGACCGGGTCGAACTGCTCGGGCCCCACGCACAGCTGGACGACCTGGCGACGGCCGCGTCCTCCGTCGCCCACGAGATTCTGGTCCGGCTGAGCGGCCGGGCCGAGCGCCGCTACCTCGGCGAAGCCGGCTAAATCCCGAAGCGCGTCATCATCATTACCGGCGCGAGGACCGCGCCGATCACCAGGCCGGCGACCAGCAGCACGCCCAGCAGGACGGCGTAATACTGAAGCGCCTTTTCCTGCGGGACCTTCATCAGCTTGGGCAGGCCGAGCCAGAGCAGATAAAGGCCGTACAGCCCCAGGATGGCCAAGCCCGACAGGGCCGGGACGATGGCGAAGACTCCGGTCACCGCGCTGGCGGTGGAGGAATAGGCCGCGACCTTGAACGCCTGGACCGGGTTCTTCTCTCCGCCGAAGTTCGGCGCCAGGGCGTCGATCACCAGGCCCATGACATAGATCACGACCAGCCAGACCACATAGGTGATCACCGCGACCACCACCGCCGCCAGTACCGACGCATGGCTGAACACCACGTCGCCGATGAAGCGCGCGACCGGGCCGATCGCGGCCAGATAGACCAGATAATTCCTATAGATGCCTTGGATCGTCGCGGGTTCGGCGTCGATCACCGACCATTCCGCGGCCGGCTTGATCAGGATGTTCTTTGCCCGCTCGACCGCGGCGCGCGGGACGACAGGCTCGTTCTCGGTAACGGTCATCAGTGCTCCCCCTTCGGATGCCCAACGACTCCCCTCACGGAAGTATGGACACAGAACCACCGCGGCGTGAATTGGCTGCGAGCAAGAGAGGCGCGCGGCCGACTCATGCGACAAGGGCTGGTTAGGCTTCAGTGAGTTTTCGATGGCGCGCGACGGCGCGGTCTACGCCTGCCAGGCCTGCGGCGCGGTCCACACCAAGTGGTCGGGCCAGTGCAACGCCTGCGGCCAGTGGAACACCCTGGTGGAGGAACTCGCCGGCGCCGCGCCGCCGGGCGCGCTGGCCCCTGCCCGCGCCTCGAAACGCGGGCCAGGCCTGGCCTTCGAGACCCTGGACGTGGAGACCCCCGCCCCGCCCCGCATCGTCACCGGGGTGGAGGAGTTCGACCGGGTCTGTGGCGGCGGGATCGTGCCCGGCTCGGCCCTGTTGATCGCCGGCGACCCCGGGGTCGGCAAGTCCACCCTGCTCATGCAGGTGGCCGCCCACGCGGCCCTGCGGGGCGGAACCTGCGCCTACATCTCCGGCGAGGAGGCGGTGGAGCAGGTGCGGGCGCGGGCCCAGCGCATGGGTCTGGGGGCGGCGCCGGTGAGGTTGGCGGCCGAGACCGCCCTGCGCGACATCGTCGAAGCCCTGAAGAAGGAGCGCTTCGACATCGTGGTCATCGATTCCATCCAGACCCTGTGGAGCGACCAGCTGGAGGCCGGCCCCGGCTCGGTGGCCCAGGTCCGCGCCGCCGCGGGCGAGCTGGTGCGTCTGGCCAAGAAGCGCGGCACGGCGGTGGTGCTGGTCGGCCACGTCACCAAGGACGGCCAGATCGCCGGACCCCGGGTGGTCGAGCACATGGTCGACGCGGTGCTCTCGTTCGAGGGCGAGCGCGGCTATCCCTTCCGCATCCTGCGGGCGGCCAAGAACCGCTTCGGCGCCACCGACGAGATCGGGGTGTTCGAGATGTCCGACGCAGGCCTGCGCGAAGTGAAGAACCCCTCGGCCCTGTTCCTCAACGAGGGCGGCACGCGGGCGGCGGGCGCGGCGGTGTTCGCCGGCATCGAAGGCTCGCGCCCGGTGCTGGTGGAGTTCCAGGCCCTGGTGGCCCCGTCCGCCTACGGCACCCCGCGCCGGGCGGTGGTGGGGTGGGATTCCGGGCGCCTGGCCATGGTGCTGGCGGTGCTGGAGGCCCGCTGCGGGCTTGGATTTGGCGACCGCGACGTCTACCTGAACGTCGCCGGGGGGCTCAGGATCACCGAACCGGCGGCGGACCTGGCCGCGGCGGCGGCCCTGGTGTCTTCAGCCCTGGACAAGCCCCTGCCGCAGGATTGCGTGGTGTTCGGCGAGGTCAGCCTGTCGGGCGACGTGCGCTCGGTCGGCCGGATGGAATCGCGGCTCAAGGAAGCCGCCAAGCTGGGGTTCGGCCGCGCCCTGGCTCCCTCGAGCGCGGCGGAGGCGGGGCAGTTGCCCGTCGCCGGCGTGACCCGGCTGGACCAGGCGGTCGGCCGCATCGGCGAGGAGAACTGGAAGTGAGGCCGTTCGCGTGACCCTGTTCGACCTGATCGCGATCCTGATCCTGCTCGTCTCCGGCCTGGTGGGCTTCACCCGCGGCGCGGTGCGCGAGCTGGTGACGGTGTTCGCTTTCACCCTGGCCGCCCTGGCGGCGATCTATCTGATGCCGCTGGCCGGGCCGCTGGCGCGGCGCATGGTGCATCCGACCTGGGCGGCCAACGCGGCGGCGGTGGTGACGGTCTTCGTCGTCGCCTACATCGCGCTGCGGGTCTGCGCTCACTGGGTCACCTCCCGCCTGCACGAGCAGGCCGCCCTCGGCGCCATCGACCGCACCATAGGTCTATGCTTCGGCCTGGTCCGGGCCCTGGTGTTCCTCGGGGTGTTCTATCTGGTGTTCAACATGGCCACCCCGCCCGAACTGGTCCCCAAGTGGATCTCGGACGGCGCCCTCTATCCGATGGCGCGCGCGTCGGGGCAACTGGTCGGGGCGGTCGCGCCGCGGGCCCTGAAGGCCTCCAGCCACATCGGACCGGCCTTGCAGCGGGCGGTGACCGACGACGGGAGCGGAGACGCCGCCGCTCCCGCCGAACCGGCGTTCGCGCCGCAGGATCGTCCGCCCCCGGCGCGCCGCCGCGGCGAAATGGCGCCCCGCAAAAGCCCAGCATATGATAAGCGGACCCGCGACGACATCGACGCCCTGGTGGAAAGGTCCCGATGAGCGATTCAAGCGACCGTTTTGCTCGAGATCCCGACGACGAGACCATGCGGCTGGAGTGCGGCGTGTTCGGCGTCTGGGGCACCCCCGACGCCAGCGCCCTGACCGCGCTCGGCCTGCAGGCCCTGCAGCATCGCGGGCAGGAAGCCTGCGGCATCGCCAGCTTCGACGGCTCCAAGTTCGTCACCGAACGGCACATGGGCCACGTGGCCGAAGCCTTTTCGGGCAGCGACCTGATGAAGCGCCTGCCTGGCAAGGCCGCCATCGGCCATACCCGCTACGCCACCGCCGGCGGCAGCTTCATCCGCAACGTGCAGCCGATGTTCGCCGACCTGGAGTCGGGCGGCATCGCCATCGCCCACAACGGCAACCTGACCAACTTCCTCTATCTGCGCCACAAGCTGGTCGCCGACGGGTCGATCTTCCAGTCGACCTCGGATTCGGAGGTGATCCTCCACCTGATCGCCCGCTCGCGGAAGGCGCGGATGATCGACCGCTTCGTCGACGCTCTGTCCCAGATCGAGGGCGGATACGCCCTGGTCGCCCTGTCGAACAAGAAGCTGATCGGCGCCCGCGATCCGTTGGGCATCCGCCCGCTGGTGCTGGGCGACCTGGACGGCAAGCCGGTGCTGGCCTCCGAGACCTGCGCCCTCGACATGATCGGGGCCAGCTTCGTGCGCGACGTCGAGCACGGCGAGGTGGTGGTGATCTCCGACGCCGGGGTGGAATCGCTGCGGCCGTTCCCGGCCCTGCACGCCCGCCCCTGCCTGTTCGAATACGTCTATTTCGCCCGGCCGGACTCGGTGGTGAACGGACGCTCGGTCTACGATGTCCGCAAGCGCATGGGCGCGCGCCTGGCCCAGGAGACCCCGGCCATCGCCGACGTGGTGGTGCCGGTGCCCGACAGCGGCGTCCCCGCCGCCATCGGCTTCGCCCAGGAAAGCGGCCTGCCGTTCGAGCTCGGCATCATCCGCAGCCACTACGCGGGCCGCACCTTCATCCAGCCCAGCCAGGGCGTGCGCGAACTCGGCGTGCGCATGAAGCACAGCCCCAACCGCACGGTGCTGGAGGGCAAGCGGGTGATCCTGATCGACGATTCGATCGTCCGCGGGACCACCTCGGTGAAGATCGTGCGCATGGTGCGCGAGGCCGGGGCCGCCGAGGTGCACCTGCGCTCGGCCTCGCCGCCGATCAAGTTCCCCGACTTCTACGGCATCGACATGCCCGACCGGGACAAGCTGCTGGCCGCCACCAAGTCGCTGGAGGACATGCGCCGGATGCTGGAGGTGGACAGCCTGGGCTTCCTGTCGGTGGAGGGCCTGTACTGGGCCATGGGCGCGGGCCCCCGCGACCCCGCCAACCCCCAGTTCACCGACCACTATTTCACCGGCGACTACCCCACCCGCCTGCTCGACCGCGAGATCGCCGAGGGCCGCAACGAGATGCAGGAACGGCAGCTGTCGTTCCTGGTGAGCGCCTAGAGGGCGACAACCGCCCCGACCCCCGCTAAATCACCGCCATGACAACCACGGACAAACCCCTCGCGGGTCTCGTCGCCCTGGTCACCGGCGCGTCGCGCGGGATCGGGCGGGCCTGCGCCCTGGGACTGGCTCAGGCCGGGGCCCACGTGATCGCCACCGCCCGCACCCAGGGCGCGCTGGAGGCCCTGGACGACGAGATCCTCGCCGCCACCGGCGAACGCGCCACCCTGGTCCCCCTGGACCTGAAGAACGGCGACGGCGTCGACCAACTGGGCGCGGCGATCTATGGGCGCTGGAAGAAGCTCGACATACTGGTCTCCGCCGCCGGCGACCTCGGCCTTCTCACCCCGGTCGCCCATATCGACCCGCCGGTGTGGGAGCGGGCGGTGGCGGTCAACCTGACCGCCAACTACCGGCTGATCCGCTCCATGGACGCCCTTTTGCGCCAGAGCGCGGCCGGGCGGGCGATCTTCCTCACCAGCGGGGCGGCGCGCGACCCCCAGGCCTTCTGGGGCGCCTACGCCGCCACCAAGGCCGGGCTGGAGGCCCTGGTCGAGGCCTATCGCGACGAGACCGCCATCACCCGGCTGCGGCCGGTCCTGCTCAGCCCCGGCCCCCTGCGCACCAAGATGCGGGCGGCGGCCTTCCCCGGCGAAGACCCTATGACCCTGCCCGCGCCGGAGGAGATCATCCCCCTGGTGGTCGATCTGGCCCGCCCCGATCGCGAGCCGCCGACCGGGGTGGTGCGGTTCGAGCGCTGAGTTGCTCTACCGCCGCGGGCCCTTGGACGGGCGCGGCGCGGTGCCCTTGGCCGGGGGCTTGCGCAGCTTGTGGGTGGTGGGGGTGCGCTGGGGCGCGCGCTTGGGCTTCAACGCCGCGGCCTTGGCCTTGGACAGCGCCGGCTTGCCGGGGGCGACCACCTTGTAGGAGCCGGGCTTGCGGGCGCGCACCGGCTTGGACGAGCCCGCCGGGGTGACGATGGGCGCGGCCGGCTTCACCTCGGTCGCGGCCTTGCGGGCGCGGGTCTTCTTGGCGATGAACTTGGAGGGGCCGTTCTCGTCGTTCGGCTGGCTGCGGCGCCCCTCGCCTTCCTCGGCATAGGGGTTCTTGCCCGACTTGATGGTGATGCGGATCGGCACCCCCGGTAGGTCGAAGCTTTCGCGCAGGGAATTGATCAGATAGCGCCGGTACTGCTCGGGCATCTGGTCGGCCCGGCTGGCGAACAGCACGAAGGTCGGCGGGCGGCCCTTCAGCTGGGCCATGTATTTGGGCTTGATCCGCTTTCCGCCCACCGCAGGCGGCGGGTGCCTCTGCACCGCGATGCCCAGCCAGTCGTTGAGGTCGCGGGTCTTCACCTTGGTCGACCAGTTCTTGTACATGCCGAACACCGCCGGCATCAGCCGGTCGAGGCCCCGGCCGGTTTCGGCCGACAGGGCGATCAGCGGAGTGCCGCGCACTTGGGGCAGCACCCGGTCGGCCTGTTCGCGCAATTCGGCCAGCCGTTCCTGCGGGTTCTCCACCAGGTCCCACTTGGCGATGCAGAAGATCAGCCCCCGCCCCTCGCGCTCGACCAGGTCGGCCAGCTGCAGGTCCTGGGTCTCGAAGGCGTTGCCCGCGTCCATCACCAGGATCACCACCTCGGCGAAGGTGATGGCGCGGATGGAATCGGAGGTGGAGAGCTTCTCCAGCGTCTCCTGCACCCTGGCTTTGCGGCGCAGGCCCGCGGTGTCGACCAGCCGGACCGGCCTGCCCTCCCAGTCCCAGTCCACCGAGATGGCGTCGCGGGTGATCCCGGCCTCGGGGCCGGTCAGCAGGCGGTCCTCGCCCAGCAGGGCGTTGACCAGGGTGGACTTGCCGGCGTTGGGCCGCCCGACGATGGCGATGCGCAGGGGCTTGTCGGCGGGGTCCTCGTCCTCGGCGTCCTCGCCGGCGAAGGGCATGGCGGCCAGCACGGCGTCATAGAGGTCGCTCATCCCCTCGCCGTGCTCGGCCGAGATCGGGATGGGATCGCCCATGCCCACCGAGAAGGCGTCGGCGGCGCCCAGTTCCCCGGCGCGGCCCTCGGCCTTGTTGGCCACCACCACCACCGGCTTGTCCCGGCGGCGCAGCAGGTCGGCGAAGATGCGGTCCAGCGGAGTGATGCCTTCGCGGGCGTCGAACACGAACAGGCACAGGTCAGCCTCGTCCACCGCCTTTTCGGTCTGGATGCGCATGCGCGATTCCAGGCTCTCGTCGGCGACGTCCTCGAAGCCGGCGGTGTCGATCAGTTCAAGGTCGATGTCCCCCAGCCGCCCGGCCGCGGTGCGGCGGTCGCGGGTGACTCCGGGCTGGTCGTTGACGATGGCCAGCCTGCGCCCGGCGAGCCGGTTGAACAGGGTGGACTTGCCGACGTTGGGACGGCCGACGATGGCGAGTTTGAGAGACATGGGGGGTATGTAGCCGTTTCGGCGACGAAATGCGCGGGGCGTGGCGGACTAAGCCGCCGGCGCCTCCGTTGCCGGGCGCCTCCCCGTCCTCTGTGGGACGGTGGAGGAAGGAGAGCGGGGGGCCTGGCGACCCTATCGGATCGCGATCAGTTCCGCCGCCTCGCTCAGCACATAGACGGTCCCGTTGGCGGCGATGGGCGACAGGAAGGCGCCCGAACCGAGCTTGAGGGACTGCAGGCGCGCGCCGGTGTGGGGGTTCAGCGCCACCGCCTCGCCCTTGGTGGAGACCACGATCAGCTTGTCCGAGGCCAGCAGGGGGCCGGACCAGACCGCCCTGTCCTTCTTCTTCTTGGCCCCCGCGTTGAGGTCGACGGTCCAGTACACCTGGCCGGACTCGCGGGCGATACAGATCAGCAGGCCCGCCTGGTCGGTGACATAGACCACGTCGCCGGTGGGCAGGGGGGTGGTGATGGTGGAGATCGGCAGGTCCCAGCGCCGCGAACCGTCGCGCAGGCTGATGGCGCCGAACATGCCCGAATGGCTGCCCGCGAACACGTCGCCGCGATAGATCACCGGCCGGCCGGCCACGTCGCGGATCTCCGACAGGGCGTAGTTGCGGTTGGTGAAGGTCAGGGTGTCGCTCCACAGGGCGTTGCCGTTGGCCGTGCGAAAGGCGCTGACCTCGCCGGAGGCGAAGGGCGCGACCAGCACCTCGCCCGAGACCGCTGGGCTGGAGGCGGCGATCACTCGGGCCGGCTCCTCCAGGGCCTGGAAGTTCCAGACCACCAGGCCGTCGGCGGCGTTGAACGCCATCAGCTGGTCTTCGATGTCGACCACGAAGACCCGGCCGGCGCTGACCGTCGGGGCCCCATGCACCGGCGAGGGCGTCGCGGTGCGCCACTTCACCTTGCCGGTGGCGGCGTCGAGGGCGGTGACGAAGCGGTAGCCGGAAGAGACGTAGACCGTGCCGTCGTCGAAGGCCACGCCGCCGCCGTAGGCGTCCTTGTCGCGGCCGGACCGCGGGGCCAGGTCGTTGCGCCAGATCTCCGCCCCGCTCCGCTCGTCGTGGGCCGAGACCAGGCCCGCGCCGTCGAGGGTGTAGATCCGGCCCTGGGCGATCACCGGCGTGGCGGTGACGCGGTGGCCGCGGGCGATGCCCTGGCCCACCTTGCGGCGCCAGGCGATGGAGAAGTTCTGGCCGGCGACCGCATGCTCGACCGACTGCTCGGGCGTGCCGCCGGGCAGCGGCCAGTCGGCCTGGGGCTGGGCCGGCGGCAGGGCGAAGTCGACCCCCTTCAGCGCGGCGGACGGCTTCAGGGCGTCGGTCTCGCTTAGGACCGGGATGCGGGCGCCGGGACCCTGGTACTTGGAGCTGGCCTTGCCCCCGAGGCCGGGAATCCTCGGCAGCCTCAGGCCGCCGCAGGAACTCACGCCGATCGACAGGATCAGGACAGCCGCGCAACGCGCGAGGGTGCGACGGCCGATCATTGGGCGGCTCCGGCTTGGGACGGCGGCGGGCCGGCTCCTGGGGGAATCTGGGCGGCGCGTTCGGCCGCGGCCCTGACGGCGGCGGCCTGGGCGGCGGCGAGCTTGGCGGCCTTGACCGCCTCGGGCGTCATGGCGGCGGCGGCGCGGACCACGGCCGGCAGGTTCGGCGCCTGGCCGGCGTCGATCTCGTTCATGGCGATCTGGGCGCGGGCCTGCAGGGCCTCCCCGGCGTCCGGGGAAATGGCCAGCAGGGCGAAGGCCTGGCGGGCCTCGGCCGTGTGGCCGGTGGTCAGCCGCTTCATGGCCAGGGCCTCGCGGGCCAAAGCCGCATAGGGGCGTCCCGCCACGGCCAGGGGCGACAGCCGCGCCTCCAACTCCGGCAGGGTGGCGTTGTCGAACACCAGATAGGCGGCCTTCAGCTTGGCGGCGTCGCCGATCAGGGGCGCCGGCGCGACCTTGGCGGCCTGGTCGAACAGGGCGATGGCCTCGGCGTTCTTGCCCTGGCTGGTGCGCAGGCCGGCCTGTTGCATCAGGGCCAGGGCGCGATAGCCGGCCGGCCCGCTCTTGGCGACCGCGGCGAAGGCGGCGTCGGCCGCCGGGCCGTCGTTGCGGGCCATGGCGTCGAAGGCGGTCTGGTAGGCCTCGGAGGCCTTGGCCGATTCGGCGGCGCGATAGCTGGTCCAGCCCCAGTAGGCGAACGTGACCAGCAGGGCCAGGACCACGGCGCCGAGCGCCCAGGGCCAGCCCTTCTTGACCATCGAAAGGTAGCGGGCCGAGCGAAGCTGCTCCTCGACCTCTTCAAAAACGTCGACCACCTGGCTCTCAAGCCTCCGGACTTCTAGGACTCGCCGCGCAAAACGGGGGCAACCTATAGCGTATCGCCGCGCCGCGGCAACGAGCCCGCTTAAGCGGACGGTTTTGTGGCGCCTTTGTCTCCGCCGGCGAAGTAAGTCTCCGCCGGAGCCGGAAAGCGGCGGGCGCGCACGTCCTCGGCATAGGTCCGCACCGCCTCGGCGATCTCGCCCTTCAGGTCGGCGTAGCGGCGGACGAACTTCGGCGTCCAGTCGAACAGGCCCAGCATGTCGTCGACCACCAGCACCTGGCCGTCGCAGGCGGGCGAGGCGCCGATGCCGATGGTGGGCACGCTCAGCCGGGCGGTGACCTCGCGGGCGAGGTCCTCGGCCACCCCCTCCACCACCACGGCGAAGGCGCCGGCGGCCGCGGCGGCCTCGGCCTCGGCGATCACCGCCGCCCGGTCGGCCTCGGTGCGGCCGCGGGCGCGGAAGCCGCCCTGGGTCAGGATGGCCTGGGGGCGCAGGCCGACGTGGCCCATCACCGGGATCCCGCGCACCACCAGATAGGCGATGGTGTCGGCCACGGTGGGGCCGCTCTCCACCTTGATCCCCTGGGCGCCGGTCTCCTTCATCACCCGCGCGGCGTTGGCGTAGGCGGTCTCGGGCCCCGCCTCGTAGGAGCCGAAGGGCATGTCGATCACCACCATCGCCCGCCGGGCGGCGCGCATCACCGCCTGGCCGTGCAGGATCATCATGTCGAGGGTGACGCCGACGGTGTTGGGCAGGCCGTGCAGCACCATGCCGACCGAATCCCCCACCAGCAGCAGGTCGCAGTGCTCGTCCAGTATGGCGGCGATGGGGGCGGTATAGGCGGTCAGGCACACCACCGGCTCGCCGCCCTTGCGCGCGGCGATGTCGGGGGCGGTGATCCGGCGGACCGTCTGTTCGCGTTGGGCGGACAAGGCAAGGCCTCTTCGGCTGATGGAAGCGCGGCCGCTTCATAGCCTTTAAGACCGGGGATCGCGACAGAAAGAGGCCGCAGGCGTTCCCGTCAGGCCAGATCCTCGACCAACGCGGCCAGGGCCTTCACCGCCGGATGGGGGTCGAAGCCGCGGCCGTCCACCGCCGCCGCCTCGCGCACCCCGATCAGGCTGTTGGTCGCGAACACCGCGTCGGCGGTCTCCAGCGCCTCAGGGCCGGCCCGCACCTCGTGGACCTCAAGGCCCGCGGCCAGCGCCCGCTCGATCAAGGCGCCGCGGACCACCCCGTCAAGGACGCCGCAGGCCGGGGCCGGGGTGAACACCGCCCGCCCCTGCAGCCAGAACAGATTGGCCGCGGCGCAACAGGCCAGTTCGCCCCGGGTGTTCAGCATCAGCGCTTCGTCGGCCCCGGCCGCCCGCGCCGCCCGCCGGGCCAGCACCTGGTCGAGATAGGACAGGGTCTTCAGCCGCGAGGCCGGCGAGGCCTCGTTGCGGCGCACGGCGACGATGGCCAGACGGAGCGGAGCCTCGACGCGGGGAGCCGGCGAGGCCTGGATCGCCAATCGGGGCACGGGCGCCTCGGGCCGGTCGAGGCCGCGGCCGCCCGAACCGGCCGACCAGGTCAGGCGCACCGCGGCGCGGGCGGCGTCGAGGCCGGCCTCGGTCAGCGCCCGGACGGCGGCGGTCCGGCAGGCCTCGGCGGAGGGCGGCGGCAAACCGAGAACGTCGCACCCCCGCTCCAGCCGCGCCATGTGCCGCTCCCACAGGATCGGCGCCCCGTCCCGCGCCAGCACCGTCTCGAACAGGCCGTCGCCCAGGGTGAAACCACGGTCGTCGGGGGGGATGCTCATCAGGCCGCGCCTCCGAAGGCGCGCGCCAGGGCGCCGATCTTGGCCTCGGTCTCCCGGTCTTCCAGGACGGGATCGCTGTCGGCGACGATGCCGGCCCCCGCGCGGGCCTCGAACCGCCAGCCGCCGGCGTCCGCCACCAGGGCGGCCGTGCGGATCAGCACGCTGGAATCGAAGGCGCCGTCGAAGCCGGCCCAGAACATCGAGCCGCAATAGGGTCCGCGCGGCCCCTCCAGCCCCGCGATCACCCGCATGGCCTGGACCTTGGGCGCGCCGGTGATCGAGCCGGGCGGGAACGCCGCCGCCATCAGGTCGAGCCCCGTGGCGCCGGGGTTCAACCGGCCGGTCACGGTGGAGGTCAGGTGATGGACGTTGGCGAAGCTTTCCAACCGGAACAGTTCGGGCGCGGCGACCGAACCGGGGACGCAGACCCGGGCCAGGTCGTTGCGCATCAGGTCGACGATCATCAGGTTCTCGGCCCGGTCCTTGGGACTGGCGGCGAGTTCAGCGGCCAGGGCGGCGTCGCGGACGGGGTCGGCGTCGCGGGGACGGGTGCCCTTGATCGGCCGGGTCTGGACCCGGCCGCCCGCGTCGACCGACAAGAAGCGCTCGGGCGAATTGGACGCCACGGCCCGGTCCGGCAACCTGAGATAGGCGGCGAAGGGCGCCGGGCTCTGCACCGTCAGCGCCGCGATCAGGTCGAAGGGCCGGACGCCGGCCGCCAGCCGGCCGCCCCAGGCGCGGGCGATGTTGGCCTGGAAGATCTCCCCGGCCTCGATGCGCCGGGTCGCCTCGGCCACCGCCGACCGATAGGCGGAGGCCGCGGTCAGGGGCGCGAACCCCTCGGCGAGGCGGTTGGGGCGGGATCCCGGCGGCGGCGCCTCCAGCCAGGCGAGCGCCCGGCGCGCCCGCGCCTGCGCCTGCGGCTCGGTCGCGCCCCGGCCCAGGGCGACGACACGGCGGCGGTGATGATCGAAGGCGAGCAGGGCAGGATAGAGGCCGGCGGCCAGGTCGGGCCAGTCCGAGTGGCCGGCCCGGACGCTCGGTTCGCGACGCAGGCCCGCCTCGTAGGAGACCAGGCCCGCCAGTCCGCCCTGGAATGGCGGCGCGTCGGCATGGGGAGGGCGGGCCGGACCCAGCAGCGCCGCCGCGGCGGCGAAGGGATCGAGGGTGTCATGGGGCCCCACGACAGCGACGGCCTCGGGCGCCTGGGCGAAATAGGACCAGCGGGCGTCCGCCGAACCGTCCGACAGGAAGGCTATGGCGTAGGGGGTCTCGGCGAAGGCGGCGGCGACCGCCGTGGGTTCGCGCCAGGGCGCCGCGACCATCGCCAGGGCGTCCCAACCTGCGGCCCGAAGGGGGGCTATGTCAGCGGCCAGACCCATGGGCGGGGCCATAGCACGGCCGGCCCCGAGGGCGTACGTGAGATTCGTCCCACTTCCATCCCACGCTTGGCAAGTGGGCAAAATCCGGGCTATGAGCCGAGGGTGGACGCCGAGGCCCTCCTTCAAGACGTGACCCGCTATTGCCGCCGCGTCGGCATGGCCGAAAGCACCTTTGGACGGCTGGCGGTCAACGACGGAAAGTTCGTCGGCCGGTTGCGTTCGGGCGGCCGGGCCACCCCCGACACGGCCGACCGGGTCCGCGCCTTCATCGAGGCCCAGGGCCCCGCCCCCGAGGCGCCGCCCGAGCCCCTGCCCCCCGTCCGCGCCGCTGCGGCTTCGCAGGGACCGGTCGGGGCCTTCAGGTTCTACGAGAACCGGCAGAAATACCTGTTGTTCGTCAATACCTGCAGCGAGAAGCAGGAGGTGGCCAAGCGGGTCGAGCAGGAGCTCGCCACCCTGTCGCCCACGCCCCCCGCGATCCGGCTGTTCGACGCCGGCGTCGGCGACGGCACCGTGCTGGCGCGGGTCATGCGCACCCTGCACCACCTGTACGAGAAGACCCCACTCTATCTGGTCGGCAAGGAGATCAGCCTGGAGGACGTGCGCCTGGCCCTGGAGAAGATGGCCGACCGCTTCCAGGAACACCCGGCGACGGTGCTGGTGATGACCAACATGCACTACGCCGAGGCCCCCTGGCTGGCCCCGCAGAAGCTGGCGGCGGCCGAAAGACTGGTCTGGCGCGAGCTGGTGCTGCAGGGCTCCACCTCGGCGGAGTTCGACCGCCAGATCGGCGAGCTGGAGCCTTTCCTGTCCGACACCTGGCGGGCCAGGATCTCCCCGACCAGCGGCAACCCGATCTATGAGAAGCCGGCGGTGCTGGTGATCTACCGCGAGGATTGCCGCTTCCTGCTCGACCAGGTGATCCCCCGCCGCGGCAGCGTCCGGGCCGACTACGACCTGGTCATCGCCTCCCAGCCCTATCGGGCGCGGGCCTCCACCGACTTCAAGGCCAGGCGGGTGATCGCGCCCCTGGCCCGGGCCCTGGCTCCCGGCGGCCGCCTGGTCGGCATCCACTCCTGCGGCGGCGATCCGGGCATGGAGATCGTCCGGCGCGTTTGGCCGGACGAGGACCCCTTCATCACCAGCCGGCACGACCTGCTGCGCGCCACCAAGGCCGAACTGGGCTCGCGGGCGCGTTTGTATACCTTTTCGACCGCCTCCGACGCGAAAGCCCTGTTCAAGCACCGGATGCATATGCTTCCAGGCGAGGTCGACACCGAGGGCGCCATCGGGACCTCGACCCTGTTTGCAGCCTGGAACGCAGCCACCTACAACGCCCAGATCGAGGACCACCGCCTGTCCGAGGCCATGGGCGGCGACGGATACCTCAAGGCCACCGAGGACGTGCTGAAGGCGCACGGCGGCCTGTGGTTCTGGGACGAATCTTTCACCATCTCGCGCAAGCGGGATCTCTAAACCGAAGCCCAAGAGGGGATCGCGACGTGCGTAGAGACAAATACCTGTTCACCAGCGAGAGCGTGTCCGAAGGCCACCCCGACAAGGTGGCCGACCGCATCTCCGACACCGTCGTCGACGCCTTCCTGGGCGCGGACCCCTACGCCCGGGTCGCCTGCGAAACCCTGGTGACCACCCAGCGCATCGTCATCGCCGGCGAGGTGCGCGGGCCGGCCTCCGCCCAGGCCGGTCTGGAAGACAAGGTCCGCGCCGCGGTCAAGGACATCGGCTACGAACAGGAGGGCTTCCACTGGAAGAGCGCCGAGTTCGCCAACTACCTGCACGCCCAGTCGGCCGACATCGCCATGGGCGTCGACTCCACCGGCAACAAGGACGAGGGCGCCGGCGACCAGGGCATCATGTTCGGCTACGCCACCATCGACACGCCCGAGCTGATGCCGGCCACGCTGCAGTACTCGCACAACATCCTGAAGCGCCTGGCCGAGGTGCGCCATTCCGGCCAGGAGCCGGGGCTGGAGCCCGACGCCAAGAGCCAGGTCACCCTGCTCTACGAGAACGACAAGCCGACCAAGGTCACCTCCATCGTGCTGTCGACCCAGCACAAGGAGGGGCTGAGCCCCAAGGACATCGAGGCGATCGTCCGTCCCTACATCCTGAAGGTCTTCCCCGAGGGCCTGGTGGACGCCTCCACCGAATGGCACGTCAACCCGACCGGCAATTTCGTCATCGGCGGGCCGGACGGGGACTGCGGCCTCACGGGGCGCAAGATCATCGTCGACACCTACGGCGGGGCCGCCCCCCACGGCGGCGGGGCCTTCTCCGGCAAGGACCCGACCAAGGTCGACCGGTCGGCCGCCTACATCTGCCGCTACCTGGCCAAGAACGTGGTGGCCGCGGGCCTGTCCGAGCGCTGCACCATCCAGATCAGCTACGCCATCGGCGTGGCCAAGCCCCTGTCCTTCTACGTCGACCTGCACGACAGCGGCCACGTCGACCCGGCCAGGCTGGAGAAGCTGCTTCCCGAGATGGTCGGCGGCGCCACCCCGCGGGCCATCCGCGAGCACCTGAAGCTGAACCGGCCGATCTACGCCCGCACCGCCGCCTACGGCCACTTCGGCCGCACCCCGGACGCGGACGGCGGCTTCTCCTGGGAGAAGACCGACCTCGTCGACGAACTGAAGCGGCTGGCCTAACGCGCGAAGCTCCTTCTCCCCTTGCGGGAGAAGGTGTCGGCGTAGCCGACGGATGAGGGGTTGCGCGACGGCCGCCTCATGATGAACCGAGCTAACCGGATGAGGCGGCGCGACCCCTCATCCGACCCCTTCGGGGCCACCTTCTCCCGCAAGGGGAGAAGGCCTTTTTCGGAGACCGCCATGACCGCCCCTACCCTCGACGTCGTCGGCATCGGCAATGCGATCGTCGACATCATCGACGACACCGACGACGCCTTCCTGGCCCGCCACGCCATGACCAAGGGCGCGATGGCCCTGATCGACGAGGACCAGGCCGAGGCGATCTACGCCGCCATGGGACCGGCCATGGAGCTGTCCGGGGGATCGGCCGGCAACACCATCGCCGGGCTGGCCTCGCTGGGCGCGCGGTGCGGCTATATCGGCAAGGTGCGCGACGACCAGCTCGGCCATGTCTTCCGCCACGACATCACCGCCGCGGGCATCGCCTTCCCGACCCCCTCGGCCGCGGCGGGACCGGCCACGGCGCGCTGCCTGATCCTGGTCACACCGGACGCCCAGCGAACCATGAACACCTTCCTCGGCGCCTGCGTGAACCTGACGCCGGAAGATATTGACATTGAAATGGTTTCCTCGGCCAAGATCACCTACCTGGAGGGCTATCTCTACGATCCGCCCCACGCCCAGGAGGCGTTCCGCAAGGCGGCCGCCATCGCCCGGGCCTCGGAGCGCAAGGTGGCCCTGTCCCTGTCGGATTCGTTCTGCGTGCACCGCCACCGGACCGCCTTCCTCGAGCTGATCCGGACCGTCGACGTGCTGTTCGCCAACGAGGCCGAGCTGTGCGCCCTGTTCGAGACCGAGGATTTCGAAGCCGCCCTCGAAAGCGCCCGGGGCCGCGTGCCCCTGACCGCGGCGACCTGCGGCGCGAAAGGCGCGGTGATCGTCTCCGGCGACCAGACCGTGCGCGTCGCGGCCGCCCCGGTCGAGCGCGTCGTCGACACCACCGGCGCCGGCGACCTGTTCGCCGCCGGCTTCCTGCACGGCCTGACCCAGGACCTGCCGCTGGCCGAGTGCGGCCGATTGGGCGCCCTGGCCGCGGCCGAGATCATCAGCCACTACGGCGGCCGTCCGCAGACCCCGCTCTCGGCCTATGTCGCGGCCGCGGACTGATTTCCGCGCCGACTAGGGGTTGCGCCGCCGTCGTCGATCCGGGACCCTGACGCTTCAACCGGATCGGAGCACGAATGGAGCACGCGGGCGTTTCCCCCGGCGACTACAAGGACCTGATGCTGTTCCTCGCCACGGCGGGGATCGTGGTGCCCCTGTTCCAGCGCCTGAAGATCAGTCCGACCCTGGGGTTCCTGGCCGCGGGCGTGGCGCTGGGGCCCTTCGGCCTGGGCGCCCTGGCGGGGACCGTCCCCTGGCTGGCCTATTTCACCGTCTCCAAGCCCGCCGAGGTAGCCCAGCTGGCCGAGCTGGGGGTCGCCTTCCTCCTGTTCACCATCGGGCTTGAGCTGTCGTGGGAGCGGCTGCGGCTGATGCGCCGGATGGTGTTCGGCCTGGGCGCCCTGCAGATGGCCCTGTGCGCCGGGGCCCTGGGGCTGGCCGCCTTCGCCCTGCGCCTGCCGCCGGCGGCGGCCGTGGCCGTCGGCGCGGGACTGGCCCTGTCGTCGACGGCCGTCGCCCTGCCGGTCATGGGCGAGCACCACAGGCTCCACCGCCCCGCGGGCCGCGCGGCCTTTTCGGCGCTGCTGTTCCAGGACCTGGCGGTGGCGCCGATCCTGATCGTCCTGGGGGTCCTGGGCCGTGGGGGCGGCGGCTTCAGCCCCAAGGCGCTGTTGTCGCTCATCCCGGCGGCCGCGGGCCTTGGCCTGATCGTCCTGGCGGGGCGGCTGGTGCTGCGGCCGATGATGCGCTCGGTCGCCCGCACCCGCTCGGACGAGCTGTTCATCGCCGCCAGCCTGTTCATCGTCATCGCCGCCAGCCTGACCGCGGCGGTGTCGGGCCTGTCCATGGCCCTGGGCGCCTTCGTCGCCGGCCTGCTGCTGGCCGAGACCGAGTTCCGCCACGAGGTCGAGCTGCGGGTCGAGCCGTTCAAGGGCCTTCTGCTCGGCCTGTTCTTCGTCTCGGTGGGCATCGGCCTCGACTTTTCGGTGATGGCCCAGAGGCCGTGGGTGATCCTGGGAGTCGCGGCGGGGCTGGTCGCGATCAAGGCCGTGCTGGTGTTCGCCGCCGCCCGGCTGATGCGTCTGCCCAAGGCCGAATCCTTCGAGACCGCCATGGCCCTGGCGGCGGGCGGGGAGTTCGCCTTCGTGGTCATCAACGAGGCCATGGGCGCCCGCCTGGTCCCGGCGGCGGCGGGGGAGACGGTGCTGATCGCCGCCACCCTGACCATGTTCGCCATTCCCGCCCTGGTGGCGATCGGGGTCAGGATCGGCGGGGGGGCCGCGCGCCACCGCGACGGAGCCGAACACGCCCCGCCCGAGGGAGCGCAGACCGACGGACCGCCACGGGTGCTGGTGGTGGGCTTCGGCCGGGTCGGCCGCCTGGTGGGCGAGATGCTGACGGGGCACAAGATCGCCTGGGTGGCCATCGACCAAAGCCCCCGCCTGGTGAAACGCGGCCGCCAGGACGGACACGAGGTGTTCTTCGGCGACGCCTCCCAGGCCGAGCTGTTGAAGCGCTGCGGACTGATCAGCGCCCCGGCGGTGGTGGTGACCATGGACGCGCCGGAGGTGACCGAGGCGGTGGTCGCCGCCGCCCGCCAGCTTCGCCCGGAGGCCGTCATCGTCGCCCGCGCCCGCGACGCCCGCCACGCCGCCAAGCTCTACACCCTGGGCGCCACCAATGCGGTGCCCGAGACCATCGAGGCCAGCCTGCAGCTCTCCGAGGCGGTGCTGGTCGATCTGGGGGTGCCCATGGGCTACGTCATCGCCTCGATCCACGAGAAGCGCGACGAGTACCGCACCCTGCTCAACCGCCCGGACGCCCTGGGGGGACGGGTGCGCCGCGCGCGGGCGGCGATGGAGCGCGGAGAATAGGCTCGGCGGCCGGGCGTTTCCGGCCCACGCGCCGCCAGGATTTGAGCGGCGGCGGTTGAAATCGGCGCCGTTCTAGGCGACAGCAGCCATTGGCAATCCAGCCTCACCTAAAGGCGGTCGATGAGCGGTAAAGTTTATCCCGACGCGGCGGCGGCGCTCGAGGGCGTGCTGTTCGACGGCATGACCCTGATGTCGGGCGGTTTCGGCCTGTCCGGCAACCCGGAGAACCTGATCCCCGCGATCATGCACGCCGGGGTCAAGGACCTGACGGTGATCTCCAACAACTGCGGGGCCGACGGCTTCGGCCTCTGGATGCTGCTGAACAGCGGCCAGATCCGGAAAATGATCTCGTCCTACGTCGGCGAGAACAAGCTGTTCGCCGACCTCTACCTGTCGGGCAAGCTGGAGCTGGAGCTGACGCCTCAGGGCACCTTGGCCGAGCGGATCCGCGCCGGCGGCGCCGGCATCCCGGCGTTCTACACCAAGACCGGGGTGGGCACGGTGGTGGCCGAGGGCAAGCCCACTGCCGAGTTCGAGGGCGAGACCTATGTGATGGAGCGCTGGCTCCGCGCCGACGTCGCCATCGTCAAGGCCTGGAAGGCCGACGAGGAAGGCAATCTGATCTATCGGAAGACCGCCCGGAACTTCAATCCGAACATGGCCACCGCCGCCAAGATCACCATCGCCGAAGTTGAAGAGCTCGTTCCGGCCGGAACCTTCGACCCTGACAACATCCACACCCCCGGCATCTTCGTTGACCGGGTGATCCAGGGCGCGGCCTACGAGAAGCGCATCGAGCAGCGCACCGTCCGCCAGCGTCCGCAACCGGAGACCGTCTGACATGGCCTGGACCCGAGACGAGATGGCCGCCCGCGCGGCCAAGGAGCTGAAGGACGGCTTCTACGTCAACCTGGGCATCGGCATCCCGACCCTGGTGGCCAACTATGTGCCGGCCGGCGTGCATGTGACGCTGCAGAGCGAGAACGGCATGCTGGGGATCGGACCGTTCCCCTATGACGACGAGGTCGATCCCGACCTGATCAACGCCGGCAAGCAGACGGTCACCGCCTTGCCGACCTCGAGCTTCTTCTCCTCGGCCGACTCCTTCGCGATGATCCGCGGCGGCCACATCGACCTCGCCATCCTCGGCGCCATGCAGGTGGCCGAGAACGGCGACCTGGCCAACTGGACCATTCCCGGCAAGATGGTGAAGGGCATGGGCGGGGCGATGGACCTGGTGGCGGGGGTCAAGAAGATCGTCGTGGTCATGGACCACAACGACAAGAACGGCGGGGCCAAGTTCCTCAAGGCCTGCACCCTGCCCCTGACGGGCGCCCACGTGGTCGACATGGTCATCACCGACATCGCCGTGTTCGAGATCGACAAGAAGGGCGGCAAGGGCGTGCGGCTGCTGGAAACCGCCCCCGGCGTCACCCTCGATGAGGTCCGCGCCCGCACCGAGGCCGCGTTCGAGGCGCCGGCCTTCGCCTAGGACGAAAACCGGGGCCCCCGCTCCGCCCGATCCTTCCCCTGGGGAAGGGTTAGCGGCTGTGCGCCCGGCATCCGCGCCTGCGTCGCGACCGCGGGAAAATTTGCAGGACGATGTCGCCTTTCGACGATCCCGTTCGTCGTTTCAATGCCGGGCCGACGAGACCGGTTCAAAAACGGGAGACGGACGATGCGCGTGATGGTGCTCGTGAAGGCCACCGAGGACAGCGAAAAGGGCTTTCTCCCCACGCCCGAGGCCACGGCGGCGATGGAGGCGATGGGCCGATTTAACGACGAGCTTCGCAAGGCCGGCGTCCTGCTCGCCGCCGACGGCCTCCAGCCTTCCTCGCAGGGCAAGCGCGTCGCCTTCGACGGTCACGGCCGCACGGTCATCGACGGGCCCTTCGCCGCGACCCGCGAGCTGGTCGCCGGCTTCTGGCTTTGGGAAGTCAAGGACATGGACGAGGCGGTCGCCTGGGTGAAGCGTTGCCCCAACCCCATGCCGGGTCCAAGCGAGATCGAGATCCGGCCCCTGTACGAGATGGCCGATCTGCGACGAGAATCCGACGCCTGAGTCAGGGAAAGCCTGACCCGGACGTACGGCGGACGCCTTCGCTCAGGACGCTTCCCCGTCCTTCCCCTTCCGGCGGCGCAGATTCGCGCGCAGGGCCTCGGCCAGGCGTTTTTCCCGCACGGCGTCCGGCTTGGGCGGCGGCTGAGGCGGCGGCGGATCCTTCGGTTCGGCCATGGCGCCATGGGGTGCGGCGCAGCGGTTTTGGGGTCAAGCGCTTTTCCCCTTTGCCAATCCGGGTTTGTTGGCTATTAGGCCCCCTCCCCGCCGCCGTAGCTCAGTGGTAGAGCGCATCCTTGGTAAGGCTGAGGTCGACAGTTCAATCCTGTCCGGCGGCACCATCTTCCTTCCCGGTCCGTAAGGCGGGGCGCAACCACCGCGCTCCGCCCGGCGCATACTGGGCGCCGTATCCGAAGACTCCCTAGACCCGAGACCCATGAAGCACCTGAAGAACGACAGCTTCTCAGACCGCCAGGCTGCCGCCAACGAAGCCAAGCTCGCCCGCCTCGCCCAGTTCAAGCCCAAGCCCATGATCAAGGCCGAGGTCCTGATCGACCGCGAGGCCGAGAAGGCCGCTGAACGCGAAGCGTTCCGCGCCGCCCGCGCCGCCGCCAAGGAAGCCGCCCGCCTGGCCGAAGAGGAGCGCCTCGCCGCCGACCTCGCCGCCAAGCGCAGCTCCATCAAGGAGCGCAAGGCCCTGACCGCCGCCGAGCAGAAGGCCCGCCGCGACGCCCGCTACGCCGCCCGCCAGGCCCGCAAGGGGCGCTAGACCCGCGGCAGTCGCGGCTCGCCCGCGACGCGCACGGCTTCGTGTTCGGACCGGGCTCGCGCCCGCGGGGGAACGGCGCCAAGCTTGTCCAGCGGAACAGCGGAGCGCCCGGATCCATGACCCCTTACGACTATCTCGCCATGCTGAAGCAGATGCGCTGGCGCGACGTGCATCTGCTGGCCAGTTCGCGGTCGGGCTCCTCGGTGCAGGAGCGCCTGCTGCGCACCCAGGCCCAGATCGTGGCCATCGAGGCGGCGCTCAGCGAAGGCCAGCCTGTGCGGCGCTGGGACGTCGACCCGGACGGCTTTCCCCTCGACCCGCCCGAGCCCGTGGGCGCGCGCCGGGCGCCGGTGGACGCCTGAAGCAAAGGTTGGGGCTTGCTAAGGCCCCGTCCCGCAAGGCAGTTTGCGCGTCTTGATCAAAAGGGGACGCTTCGGAGCCGCCCCGCGGCCGATGCGACGGAGACGATATGGGAGCCGCCATGACCAACCACCGCACCTTCGGGCTCGTGATGCTGATCCTGGGGGGCGCGTTGCTGGCCTTCGAAGCCACCGGCAGCCTGGTGTCGGCGCCCCTGATCCTGATCTTCGGCACCCTCGGCGGGATCGGCGCGGTCATCCTCGGCATCTGGGCCCTGCTGGGCAAGTTCTGAAGCCGGCTCCTTCGCGTCTTCGGTTCAGCGCTTCACCGGCGGCGGCGGCAGGGCCGCGGCGGCCTGGTCGGTCCAGGTCACCAACCCGGCCAGCGTCTCGGCCGTCGCCGCGTTGAAGGCCTGGACGATCGACTCCACCGTATTGTCGGCGGCAGGCTTGCGCACGTCGAACAGCGTTTCGCCCACGGGGGTTCCGTCGGGGTTGGCCAGACGCGCCTGGAACGACACCGCGATGGTCGGAACCGAGCCCAGTCCGTTCGGATAGAGCACCTCGAAATCGCGCACGTCGAGGCGCAGCACCAGGGAATCGCGGCCGGTTTCGCCGCGGGCGATCAGCCGCGAGCGCTGGGCGGACTGGCCGAAGGCGCGCTCCACCGCCTCCCGGAACAGGACCGAGGCCGGTCCGATCCAGCGGCTCTGGGCGATATAGGCGCTCCGGTTCCCGGTCACGGTCAGGATGCCGTCCCCGGTCGAGGCGCGGGGGAAGACCACCGCGGCGAGCAGCACCCCCTCCGGAGCGGCGGTTGAGGGCGTCCGGGGGGCCGTGGCCGCGGCGTCGACGGCGTGGCCGAAGCTGTACAGCTGGTCCGGCTTGGTCTTGGGCAGGACCGAGATGCAGGCGGACAGGGCCACGGCCAGGACGGGCGCGCCCAGGAGGATGGCGAGAGGGGGACGGCTCACGGCTTGACCTCCACGGTGTTGGCGGCCGGCTTGGTCAGCAGCTGGCGCGGGTTCTGTTCGATGTTCTCGACCAGCCGGTTCAGCGATTCCGCCGCCGTCTGCATCTGGATGATGGTGGCCGACAGTTGCGGCAGGCCGGTCGAGGTGAACTCGGTGGTCGGGCCCTTGAGCGCCGCGATCATCTCGCGGCCGTCGGTCGCCGCCTGTTTGATCTCGTCGGCGGCGTCGCCGAGGTTCTTCAAGGTGCGCTTGGCGTCGCCGTTGACCAGCTTGTTGGTCGAATCGGTCAGGTCGGAGACCTTGGTCGCCGCCTCGTTGGCGGTCCGGATGGTCTGGTCGAGGTGCTCGATCAGGTCCTTGCGCGAGGCGAGCTCGGTGGTGATCGAGTGCACGTCGGCGAAGGTCGCCGAGATCGTGGCGATGTTCTTGTCCGACAAAAGCTTGTTGACCCGGTCCAGGGCGTCGACCGCGCGAGCCATCACCGTGCCCCCGCCTTCGAGCAGGCTCTCCAGGCTGCCGCGGGCGCTGCGGATCACCGGCACATGGTCGTCGGAGGTGACGTCCTTGAGCAGGGGACGCGACAGGCTTCCGGCGGTGATCTGGATGTAGTTGACCCCGGTGATGCCTAGGGGCTCCAGGCTGGCCACCGAATCCGTCCGCACGGGGGAATCGGAGCTGATGCGGATGCGCGCCACCACCCGGTTGGGCCGGTTGCGGTCGAGGCTGAGCTTGGTGACCTCGCCGACGCGGATGCCGTTGAAATAGACCTCCCCGCCGGCCGAGAGCCCGCGCACCGGACCCTGGAAGTCGACGTCGTAGAGGTCGTACTGGCGCACGAACTGGATCCGCGCCAGCCAGACCACGAACAGGGCCAGCCCGAGCAGCAGCAGCAGCGAGATCACCCCGACCATGGCGTAGTGGGCGTTGCGTTCCATCAGGCTTCTCCCGCACCGATTCTCGCCGCTGCCGGAGCCGGCGCCGGACGTTGTTTTGACGTTGCGGCCGCGCGCCCGCGCGGCCCCAGGAAATAGTCGCGGATCCATGGATGATCCGATTTCTCCAGCTCCGGGATCGGACCACAGGCCACCACCTTGTTGTCGGCGATGACCGCCACCCGGTCGCAGAGGGCGTAGAGGCTGTCCAGGTCGTGGGTGATCATGAAGACGGTCAGCCCCAGCCCTCCGGAAAGTTCCTTGATCAATGTGTCGAACTGCTCGGCCCCGATCGGATCGAGTCCCGCGGTGGGTTCGTCCAGGAACAGCAGTTCCGGATCCATGATCAGGGCCCGGGCCAGGGCCGCGCGCTTGCGCATGCCTCCCGACAGTTCCGCCGGGCGCAGGTCGCCGGCGTGATCGGGAAGACCGACCATGCCCAGCTTCAGGTCCGCCAGGTCGTCGATCAGGGAGATCGGCAGGCGGGTGTGTTCGCGTAAGGGGGCGCCGACGTTCTCGCGCACCGACAGGGCGGAGAACAGCGCCCCGCCCTGGAACAGCACGCCCCAGCGGCTCTCCAGTCCGTGGGTCTGGTCGTCCTGGGCGAGCAGCGGGTTCTGGCCCAGGACCTTGACCTCGCCGCCGTCCGGCTGGCGCAGGCCGATCAGGGTGTTGAGCAGCACGGTCTTGCCCGCCCCGGACCCGCCGACAAGGCCGAACACCTCTCCCTGCTTCACCGTCAGATCCAGGCCGTCATGGACCACCCTGTCGCCGAACCGGGACACCAGGCCGTCCACCTCGATGACGGTCTCGCCCTGCTTGGACGCGGGGACCTTTGGCCTCGCCTGTACGGAAGGACCGGTCGGTGAAGAAGCCGCGCTCATACGTTCAATTCCATGAACGCCAGAGCGAAAAGGGCGTCGAGCACGATGATGGCGAACAGGGCCTGGACCACGGCGTTAGTCACCCGGCGGCCCAGTTGCTCGACGTCGCCGCCGACCTCGAAACCCTGGCGACAACCGATGGCGGCGATGACGATCGCCAGCACCGGCGCCTTGACGATGCCCGTCCAGAAGTGGGTCACCCCGACATTGACGAGCAGCCGGTCGAAGAAGAAGGCGGGGGACAGGTCGAGCACCGCCCAGATCACCAGCATGCCGCCGATGATCCCCGCCATCATGGCCACGAACACCAGTAGCGGCATCATGAACAACATGGCCGCGAACCGCGGCAGCACCAGGGCCTCGAACGGATCGACGCCCATGACCTGCATGGCGTCGATCTCCTGGTTCATCTTCATGGCCCCGAGCTCGGCGGCGAAGGACGAGGCCGAACGGCCCGCCAGGATCACCGCGGTGATCAGCACGGCGAACTCACGCAGCACCCCAACCCCGATCAGATCCACCGCGAACACCGTGGCCCCGAACTGGCGCAGCAGGTTCGCCCCCAGGAACGCGATGGTGGCCCCGACGAAGAAATTGGTGGTGGCGACGATCGGCAAGGCGTCGAGCCCTGCCCGTTCCATCAGCGACACCGTCGGCGCGATCCTGATCCGGCGCGGGTCGGCCGCCAGATGGCCGATCGTGACCAGGAGCCGGCCGTAGAAGGCGAAGGTGCCGACGATGTCGTGGCCGAAGGTTTCCACGAAGCGGCCGACTCTGACCAGGAAGGGATAGAGGCCACGCTGGGGCGGCGCGGCCCGTTCGGGGGCCTTGGCCTCGCCCACGAGCTCGATCAGCCGAACCACGTCCGGCCGGACATCGAGGCCGGGAACGTCGGGACGCACCTTGGCGACGCGGGCCAGTTCGTAGGCGCCGGCGGTGTCGAACGATCCCAGGCCGGACAGATCCACCGCCTTGGGCGAGACGTCGCGTACGGCCACGGCCAGACGCTGGGCCGTGCGGCCCAGACCCTGGGCCGTCCAGTCTCCGATCGGGGCCAACACGGCCTTGCCGTCCCGGCGATCGAGCTTGAAGTCGGCGGGCGTCGTCATCCTTGGGTTCGTGCGCACGCCATTGTCAGGTCAACCCCCGGAACTGCGCGGTGGTTCCGCGAGTTAATCAAACAGCTAAGCCCCGAAACACGTCTCGGAAAGAGCGTTTGTGCGCGGGTCCGCCGCTTTGTTGGGCCAGCCGATGCGCGCCTGCGCCTCGGCCGGCATTTGAAACGACTATGAACCACGACGCCGGGCCAGCCCCGACAAGCATATAATCGGAAAAAACTAACCTTTGCTAAGAAATATACAGAATGGAACCATCGCACCACACACGCGTTGTAGATGAAGTTCGAATTTAGTCTCTTCAGTAAGGATTACCGCCTTGCAGGAAAAGTCCACTCTCCCCGACACCTCCCGAACTGCTTCGATCATCGCCCCCACCGTATTCGGACGTCGAGGGGAGGTCCTGATATGTTTTTCCCATTTGCGTTGGGATTTCGTGTTCCAGCGCCCGCAGCACTTGATGAGCCGCTTCGCCAAGGACCGGCGCGTGATCGTGTTCGAGGAGCCGGCGGACCCGCCGGCGGACGTTCCGACGCTTGAACTGCGCACCGACGCAAAGACCGGCGTCCGCATCGCCACGCCGCACCTGCCCGAAGGGCTCGACGGTCCGGCGACCGAAGCGGCGTTGACCCGCCTGCTCGACCAGCTTGTCGCCGACGAGAAGATCGAACGGCCGGTGGTCTGGTACTACACGCCGATGATGCTGGCCTTCTCGCGCCGCGTCGCCGAGACCGCCGCCTGCGTCGTCTACGACTGCATGGACGAACTCTCCAACTTCCGCTTCGCCCCCGAGCGTCTGAAGAGCCTGGAGCGCGACCTGGTCGGTCTGGCCGACGTGGTGTTCACCGGCGGCTACTCGCTCTACGAGGCCAAGCGCGGCTGGCACGCAAACATCCACCCCTTCCCGTCCAGCGTCGACCGTGGCCACTTCGCCCGCTCCCGCGCGCTCAACCTCAACGGCGCCGAGCCGGCGGACCAGGCCGACCTTCCGCATCCGCGCCTGGGCTTCTATGGGGTGATTGACGAACGGATGGACCTGGAGCTGGTGGCCGCCCTGGCCGACGCTCATCCCGAATGGTCGATCGTCATGGTCGGGCCGGTGGTCAAGGTCGACCCCGCCGACCTGCCGCGCCGCGCCAACCTGCATTATCTGGGCGGCAAGACCTATGCCGAGCTGCCGCAGTACTTGGCCGGTTGGGACGTGGCGCTGATGCCCTTCGCCATCAACGAATCCACCCGCTTCATCAGCCCGACCAAGACCCCGGAATACCTGGCTGGCGGCAAGCCGGTGGTCTCCACCGCCATCGTCGACGTCATCCGCCACTACGGCGACCTGGAAGCGGTGCGGGTCGCCGACGACCACAAGGGCTTCATCGCCGAATGCGAAACCGCCCTCGCCTTGTCCAGGACAGGCAAGGACGCCGCCGGCCGGTCGTGGCTGGAGGCGGCTGACCGCACCCTGGCCGACCTGTCATGGGACGCGACCTACGCCCGCATGGCCGCCAAGGTGGACGAGGCCCTGGTGCGCAAGGTCCAGTTGGCCCAGCCCCCGGCGCCGGCGGTTCAGCCCGCCGGCCGCAAGGCCCACTTCGACTATCTGGTGGTGGGCGCGGGCTTCGCCGGCTCTGTGATCGCCGAGCGGCTGGCGGCGGGGTCGAACAAGACGGTGCTGCTGATCGACCGTCGCAGTCACGTGGGCGGCAACGCCTATGACCGCCACGACGAGGCGGGCATACTGTTCCACCAGTACGGCCCGCACATCTTCCACACCAATTCCGACGAGATCGTCCGCCACTTGTCGCGCTTCACCGGCTGGCGGACCTACGAGCACAAGGTGCTGGCGGCCGTCGATGGCCAGCTGGTGCCCATCCCGATCAATCGCACCACCATCAACAAGCTGTACGGGCTCGACCTGACCACCGACGAGCAGGCGGAGGCTTTCCTGAAGTCGAAGGCCGAACCGGTGGAGCGGATCCAGACCTCGGAGGACGTTGTCGTCTCGGCCGTGGGCCGCGAACTCTACGAGAAGTTCTTCCAGGGCTACACGCGCAAGCAGTGGGGGATCGACCCGTCGGGGCTCGACAAGTCGGTGACCAGTCGGGTGCCTACCCGCACCAACACCGACGACCGCTATTTCAACGACAGCTTCCAGGCCATGCCGAAGCTGGGCTTCACCCACATGTTCGAAAACATGCTGGACCACAAGAACATCACCATCATGACCGAGACCGAGTTCGCCGACGTGCGCGACGACGTGGTCTACGACCGGCTGGTGTTCACGGGGCCGGTGGATGAGTTCTTCGACTTCCGCTACGGCCGCCTGCCCTACCGGTCCTTGCGCTTCGTGCACGAGACCCACGACGTCGAGCAGTATCAGTCGGTGGCGGTGGTCAACTATCCGCACCCGGACACGCCCTACACCCGGATCAGCGAATACAAGCACCTGACCGGCCAGAAGCACCCGAAGACCTCGATCACCTACGAGTATCCGAGCGCCGAGGGCGACCCCTACTATCCGATCCCCCGGGCGGAGAACCAGGCGCTGTACAAGAAGTACGAGGCCCTGGCGCTGGGACGCCCCGACGTGTCTTTCGTCGGGCGGCTGGCGACCTACAAGTACTACAACATGGACCAGGTCTGCGGTCAGGCCCTGGCCACCTACCGGCGGCTGGTCGAGCGCGAGCAGGAGGGCCGGCTGGTTTCTGTCCGCGAGGTCGGCGAGGGCCTGCGGGCCTGACCCTCCCAAAGCCCTTCCCCCGCGATGGGGGAAGGGTCGGGTCGGGAGTAGAGGCTATCCGCCTCAAAGCTCGTCGAACGGCGGCGGCAGGCGGCCGGACTTGAACAGGACCACGGGGTTCTCGTCGTAGTCGCCCATTTCGACGTCCGCCGAGGTGGAGAACGCCACCACCCCCAGCCGCAGCGGGGCCAGCCGTTCGGCCTTCCGCCGCGCCTCCTCGGCGGATTTGCAGCCCACCGTCTGTTCGGCCTTCAACGCCTGGCCCCGTCCGGCCACGAAGGCCTGGATGAGGTACACGGTCTCTCTCGCCATCGACGACTACGGCCTTCTGTCCCGCAGGCGCGGGGCTATTTCTTCTTGGCGGAGGGGGGCGTCAGGAACGTGGGCCCCGCCGGCAAGGCCTTAGGCTTGTCGGCCTTGGGTTTGCGGATCTCGCGGTTGCTCTTCTTCTGACCTTTGGCCAAGGCGCTCTCCTTTTCGCAGGTTCATGACGTCAAGGACCGGTCGGCCCGACGCGGTTCAGCCGACCTTGACCACGCCGCAGCGCGCCGCCCACCCCAGCCCCGAGCGCAGCACCGACAAGACGATGAGGTCGTGCAGGCCGCCGTCCCTGAGGATGGTGAAGGGATCGCCCAGGCGCGGGACCGGGCCGTCGTCGGCGTGGATGGTGATCTCGCGATGGCTGAGCAGCCGTTCGTCGGCGATGCCATAGCCTCCGCAGGCGAACATCGGCGGCGCGGGGGACCTACCCGGCATCGACCGCGTCCGACGCCGCCTGGGCCGCCAGGGCGCGCTTGCGGGCGTAGCCCAGTTCGGTGACCGCGGCGCTGCGCGAGCGGCGGTAGTCCCGGTCACGCTCGACCGAATAGAACCGTTGCCGCAGCAGGCGGAATATCCAGACCGGCGTCGCGACGCCCTCGGGCGAGGCGTATTCCGGGTCCCGCGCGATCCTCAGGGTCTCCAGCACCAGGGCCCCCGATTCGTCGGCGTCGCGGGTCAGGGCGGTGGCGGCGTCGCGCAGGCGCGGCTCGAGCGCCAACAATTCCTGACGCCGCTCGTGGAGGCTGGTGGTCATGTGACCCTTTCCGGGGCGGCGGGCGGCCCTGCCAACGGCAGAATCGATCAAGCCAAGGAGCGCGCCGGGAGATGGCGAGGTTCACCCTACCACGTCCCGGTCCCACCGCCCGGCAAATTATCGGAGGTGGGCCGCGCTCAATACGAAAACGCCCCGCCCATCGCAGGACGGGGCGCTCCGCCTACCAGCTGTAGCTGACGCGGCCGTAGAGGAAGCGGCCCTGCCAGCCGAAGGGCGAGTACTCGGGGAAGGCGCCCACGCCGTTGGTGGAGATGGTCTGGCCGTTCAGGACGTAGGGGGGCGTGGTCGGATAGGTGTCGAGCAGGTTGTTGGCGCCGACCGCCAGCTGCAGCCCCTTCCAGACGTTGGCCCGGACCTCGGCGTCGATCAGGGTCTTGGGCTCGAGGGTGTAGTCGCCGAGCGCATTGTTGCCGTTGAAGGCCTGGATCAGCTTTCCGTAGTAGGTCGCCTTCAGCGTCGCCCCCAGCCAGCCGCGAGTCCAGTCCGCCGCCAGCGAGCCCTTCCACTTGGGCTGGCCGTCGGTGAGGCTGAGGGTGCGGTAGTGGGTCAGGAACGGCGGCGCCGGGTTCAGCGCCGACAATTGCGGCGTCGAGCGCAACGCCCGGATCTTGGTCTCGTTATGGCTGGCGCTGGCGGTGAAATCGAAACGGCCGATCTCCGCCGACGGGGTCCAACGGTAACTGACCACCGCCTCGACGCCCTTGGTGGTGGTGTCCACCCCATTGGTGAAGAAGCGCGCGGCGCCGATCTGGGCCGAGGCCGGGAACAGGGCCACCACATTGGCCTGGGTCAAGGCGTCCGACAGGGCGATCCGGTCGTTGATGCGGATGATGTAGCCGTCCAGCGTGGCCGAGAACGCCCCGAAATGGGCTACGCCGCCGGCGGAGAAGTTGGTCGACCTCTCCGGCTTCAGCGGGACCGCGCCGATCAGGCCCGCCACCGGATTGCTGGCCCGCAGCACCGCATTGTTGATCTGGTTGCCGGCGATGAAGGTGATGGCGGTGTAGCTGACGAACTCCTGCTGCAGCGAAGGGGCCCGGAAGCCGTTGGACACCGCGCCGCGCAGGGCGAAGTTGGGGGTCAGGTCGTAGCGGGCGGCCAGCTTGCCCGACCACACGTCCCCGAAGTCCGAGGAGTGCTCATAGCGCCCGGCCAGGTCGACGTCGAAATTCTCGACCGGCTTGGTCTCCAGATCGACGTAAAGCGCTTCCGAGGTACGGTCGACGTCGACGGCGTCCGAGGGCTGGAAGCCCGGGAACCCTTGCGAGCCCTTGTTGCCGATGGTGCCGGAGGGGGTGATGTAGCCGCCGTTCTGGTAGGAGGCGGGCTCGCCCGGGGTGATCCTGTAGGTCTCGTGGCGGATCTCGGCCCCGGCGGCGAAGTTCACCTCCGACAGGCCGCCGAAGGCCAGCTTGCGGGTGACGCCGAGGTTGCCGACGGTCTGGGCGTAGCGCAGGGCGCCGGCGTCGAACTGGAGCTGGCTGGTCGGCCCCAGGCTCACGTTCAGGGAGTCGATCACCCCGAACTCGAACTTGTTGCTGCCGAAGACGACGCTGGCGTCCCAGTTCCAGTCCCCGGTCTTGAAGGCCGAGCCGAGACCGGCGGTCACGTCTGTGACCTTGCCTTCGATCTTGGGCAGGAAACCGTCCGGGTAGACCGCCAGCAGGTTGGTGGCGGGGGTGAGGGTCTGCTGGATGGCCCGCCGCACATTGGCCGCCGAGATGGCGTCGCGGTGCTGATAGCCGGCCCAGCCGTAGACGCGGGCGTCGGCGGAGAAGTCGTAGCCGGCGTTCAGATAGCCCGTGTACTGGTCGAGCTGGGGATCGCCGTACCAGTTGTTGATGCGGTTGTAGGTGTATTCACGCGGATCGAAGGCGCCGCCGACCAGCGGATACTGCTGGCGCGGGTCGGGGCCGGCGCGGGTGGTGTGATCGTTGGTCACGACCTCGCCCGACAGGGTGACGAAGCCCGTCTGGCCGAGGGGAAGGCCGGTCCAGCCGGAATAGGTGGTCGAGTCCCCGTCGGTGAAATACTTGCTGGTCGGCACGACCAGGCCGGGGACCGGCGAGGGACTGGGCTTCCAGTGGGTGCGGGTGGAGTATTCGCCGCGGCTGACGGTCAGGTTCCCCCCCGACCGGGCCTCGCGCAGGCGGATGTTGACCACGCCGGCGATGGCGTCGGAACCGTACTGGGCCGAGGCGCCGTCCCGCAGCACCTCGATCGAGCCGACCGCCGAGGTCGGGATGGCGTTCAGGTCGACCGCCGCGGAACCGTAGCCGATCGCCCCGTTCAGATTGACCAGGGACGAGGCGTGGCGGCGCTTGGAGTTGAGCAGCACCAGGGTCTGGTCCGGCGACAGGCCGCGCAGGCTGGCCGGCCGCACGGTGTCGGTGCCGTCGGTGACGGCGGGGCGGGTGAAGTTCAGCGACGGCAGGGCCACCGAAAGCGCCTGGGCCAGCTCGGTGTTGCCCGAATGGCTCATCGACTGGGCGGAGATCACGTCGACCGGAGCGACGGACTCGAGGCGGGTGCGCCCCGCCACCCGGCTGCCGGTGACGACGATGGCCTCGACCGAATCCGCCGCGGGCGCGGCGCCGGATTGGGCCTGGGCGAAGGCAGGGGTGGAGACGGCGGCGGCGAGCGCCGCGGCGCTCAGACCGGCGAAAAGCGCCGAACGGGCATAGGTCATGGACTTAATCCCCCTTTGGATCGTGTCCCCCGACTGATCAGTGATAACCGGACTCGCTTCCCCTTGTCCCAGTTTGGCCACAGAGGCCGCGCCGTTTGTTGCAGGACCGTTGCAAATTCACCACCAGGCGGTCACGGCCCCCCGGGAGCGCACCGTTCCGTGGCCATGGTCATGCGCTCATGACCCCGGCTAATGTTCCTTCGCATCCGCCGCCGACCGAGGAGCCCAAGCCATGTCCGAACGATGCGCCTGGGCGGCCAGCGACCCGCTGCTCGGCGCCTATCATGACGAGGAATGGGGCCGCCCCGAACGGGACAGCCGGGCCCTGTGGGAAAAGCTGATCCTCGACGGGTTCCAGGCAGGCCTGTCGTGGCTGACCATCCTCAGGAAGCGCGACGCCTTCCGCCGCGCCTTCGACGGCTTCGATCCGGAAGTGATCGCCCGCTACGGCGAGGCCGACGTGGCCCGGCTGCTGGCCGACCCGGGCATCGTCCGCTCCCGCGCCAAGATCCTGGCCACGATCGGCAACGCCAAGGCGTACCTGGCCATGCAGGCGGCGGGGGAGGACTTTTCCGAATTCGTCTGGGGCATGGCCGGCGGCGGGCCGATCCGCGGCGCCTACGAGGACTGGAAGCAGATTCCCGCCAAGACCCCCCTGTCCGAGGCCATGTCGGCGGCCCTGAAGCAGCGCGGCTTCAAGTTCGTCGGGCCGGTGATCGTCTATGCCTGGATGCAGGCGGTGGGCATCGTCGACGACCATGTGGTCGGCTGCTTCCGCCGCGGGGCCGGATGAGATGGCGACGGCGCAGGAGATCGTCGCCCGGCTCGACCTGAGGCCGCACCCGGAGGGCGGCTGGTATCGCCAGACCTGGCGCGCGCCCTTCCCGCTGCGGGCGGCCGGGGCGCAGGCGCGGCCATCCTGTTCCTGCTGGAGGCCGGGCAGCGTTCGCACTGGCGCCGGATCGACGGGCCTTCCTAGCTGATGGTCGCCAGCCCGACCTTGTTGACGCCGCTGCAGGCGATGGCCAGCCCGCCGTCGCGGGTCGGAGTCATGTTGCGCACCACCCCGCCGCCCGAGGGGATCGGCCAGGTCTGGAACCGGGCGGTCCTGGGGTCGAAGCGGACCAGCATGTTCGGCTTGGTGTTGGACTCCACGTACCAGACCGCCCCGTTCAGCACGGTGATCGCATAGGGCTGGGACTGAGGCCCCCCAGGCGAAGCCCATTCGGCCACCTTGCCGGTCGCCAGGTCCAGCCGGCCGAGGTAACCGCGCGAATAATCCGAATACCAGATGGTGTCGTCCGGCGAGATGGCGATCCGGCGGGGCCGCGAGGCCGCGTTGGGCAGGGTGTACTCGCGGATGGCCATGGTCGCCGGGTCGATCGACCCGATCTTGTTGACCCCGAACTCATCGAACACGGGCACGCCCTTGGAGGTGATCACCATGCCGTACGGGTTCGAACGCGGCGTCGGCGAGGTCGCCAGCCTGATCTGGCCGGTGGCGGGATCGAGCCTGCCGACCATGTTGCCGCCCTGGACCGTGAACCATAGGACGCCCTTGCGGTCGAACTGGAGAGTGTGCGGGTCGCGGGCGGCCGGATCGGGCATCGGGTATTCGACGACCTGTCCCGTCTTCGGGTCGAGCTTGCCGATGTAGCCCTTGAAGTTGGCGGTGAACCAGATGTCGCCGCGGGCGTCCTCGACCAGGCCGTGCGGGCCCGAGCCGGAGGTCTTGGGCCGATATTCCGTGATCCGCCCTGTCGCCGTATCCACCCGGCCGAGCAGATTGGCCATGTGGCCCGTGTACCAGAGGCTACCGTCCCGGGCGCCCAGGGGATCGTGGGGACGCGAGCCGGGGGTCGGAACCGTCCATTCCCTGATCTGGACCTTGACCGGTCCGGCCAGGAGGCGGCCCGCAGGCTTGGGCCTCTCCGGGAAATGGGCGGCGAGATAGTCGAGCAGGGCCTCATGCTTGTCGGCGGGGACCTTCGCCCCCACCGCCGTCATGCGGTCGACCGCCTCCTTCCAGCCGGCCCGGTCGTAGCCTGAGCTGGTGACCCGGTTCATCTCGTGACACCCCGCACAGGCGGCCGCGACCGTCTCGCGGCCGGCCCCCTCGGGCAAGGCCGTGTCGCGTTGGGCCAAGGCCGGCAGGCACGCGGTCGCCGCCGCCAGGACCCCGAGGAAACCGGACCGGAACGTCGCCATGCTGTCCTCCAGGGCGCGGCATGCGATCTCGTCCGCCGCCTGTCCGCCGCGCGGGCCGGATCATACGCCTCGGACGGCGGCTGTCGAATTCACCGGAGAAAAACGCACCGGGCGTGGTGGGGGCGCCGCTTCGGCGACGTCAGATGAGTGCAAACCTTAACCGGAGATTCATCGTGGACGGACGAGTGAGGCCCGCAAACCCGCCGGCGTCTCGGCCCCGCGGATCGCCGCCCGCCTGGTCGATCATCGTGCCCTTCTTCAACGAGCGGGAAGCCCTGCCGCTGGTGCTGGCCTCGCTCTCGGCCCAGACCGAGCCGTTCCAGTTGATCCTGGTGGACAACGGCTCGACCGATTCCAGCGTCGCTTATCTGCGCCGCCGCCTGGCCGAAGGCTTCCCCGGCGCCGTCCTGATCAGCGAGCCGAAGCCGGGCAAGGTCGCCGCCCTGGCGGCGGGGCTGCGCCGGGTCACGACGCCCTACCTGGCCACCTGCGACGCCGACACCTGGTATCCGCCTCAATACCTGTGGGAAGCGCAGAAGCTGATGGAGGCCAGCGGTCCCACCGTCCACGGCGCCGGCGCCTATTTTGTCGCCGATCCGTCCAGCCGCGCTAGCCGGATGATCGGCGCCCTGCACTGGCTGGGGGCGGCGCGGCTGCTGCCGCGCCAGACCCATACCGGCGGGGCCGGCCAGGTGTTCCGCACCGAAAGCCTGCGCGGCGCCGGCGGTTTCGATCCCGCGCGCTGGCCCTATGTGCTGGAAGACCACGAGATCGGCCAGCGCCTGCTGAAACTCGGCCGGGTGATCTATGGGCGCGGACTGTGGTGCGCCCCCTCCTCCCGGCCGCGGGAGCGCGGCGCGGTCAGCTGGACCCTGGCCGAGCGGCTGCTCTACCACTTCACGCCGGCCCGGGCGAAGGACTGGTATTTCTACGGTTTTCTCGGCCCCCGCCTCGCCGCGCGCGGACTGCTCAGCCATCGGCTCAGGGTCTACAGCGATAAGGAGGCCGCCTTTGCCGCAGCCTGATCAAAGGGCGCTGATCCTCTGCGCCGACGACTTCGCCCTGTCCGATTGCATCAGCGCGGCCATAGCCGACCTCGCCTGGATGAAACGGCTGTCGGCGATCAGCTGCATGGCCGTGCTCGACGCCTGGCCGCGCCAGGCCCGGCGGCTGAACGGGCTGGGACGGGACGTGGCGGTGGGCCTGCATCTGGTGCTCAGCGACGAACGGCCCCTTGGCTGCATGCCCCTGCTGGCCCCCGCCGGCCGGATGCCGGGGGCGGACCCCCTGACCGCCGCCACCCTGCTCGGCCGCGCCCCGCTGATCGAGATCGGCGAGGAGATCAACCGCCAGTTCGACGCCTTCGAGGCGGAACGCGGGGCGCCGCCCGATTTCGTCGACGGACACCAGCACGTCCATATGCTGCCGGGCGTCCGCGCCATCGTCATCGACGTCGTGCGCCGCCGCGCCCCCAACGCCTGGATCCGCGACTGCGCCGACACCCTGCCGGCGATCGCCTCGCGGCCGTTCCCGATGCGGGCGTTCCGCAGCGGCCTGTTGTCGGCCGGCCTGCGCCATCTGACCGACCAGGCCGGCCTCAGGACCAATCTCAGCTTCGCCGGCTACTATGACTTCGGAGCGGACTACGGCGCCCTGTTCCCCCGTTTCCTGCGCTGCGCCAGCGCCGCCCATCTGGTCATGTGCCACCCGGGCGCCGGGCGGGCCTGCGGCGACCGCATCGCCGAGGCCCGGATCCGTGAAGCCGACTGGCTCCGGTCCCGCGCCTTCGAAGAGACGCTGGAGCGGGCGCGCCTCGAGCTCAGCCCCTATCGGCAGGCGATCCATCCGCCCACCGTCGCCGGTCTCGTCGCCGCTTAGGACGCTCGCTTCCATCGCCGCAAGGGGCTAAACCGCCGCCGTTCCAGAGCGGGAGGCGCGGCCATGACCAAGCGACAGTGGATGATGGTGGCGATACTGGTCCTGAGCGTCGGCTGGATCCCGCTGTTGTTCATCCCGACCGGCCCCAAGAAGGACGCCAAGGCCTTGGTGGCCGAAATGCCCTGGCCCTACAACGCCGGCGACCCGGCCAAGGGGCGGGACGCCTTCCAGGCCTGCATCGCCTGCCACACCACCGGCGAGCGCGGGCAGAAGACCGTCGGACCCAGCCTCTACCGGCTGTTCGAGCGCCGCGCCGGGTCGGAGGCGGGCTTCGCCTATTCGCGGGCGATGCAGCAGGCCGGCTTCCCATGGAGCGCGCCGCGCCTGGACGCCTTCCTCGCCGACCCCCAGGCGGTGGTTCCCGGCACGACCATGACCATCCCCGGGGTCAAGGACCAGAAGACCCGGATCGACCTGATCGCCTTCCTCAAGGCGGCGACCTCCTGAGGGGCGTCCGTTCGCCGCGAAGATTTACTTGAGGCTTGGCCGCAGCCCGGTAATCCTCCGCCCATGGTCAAGCTGGTCCGAGTCGCCGTCCTCGTCGCCCTGCTCGCCGGAAGCCCGGCGGCTCGGGCGTCCGCGGGGCCGGACCTCGGCATGCCCCCGTTCCCCACCGCCACCGACGACGGGTCGGCCATGCTCTGGCTGAAGAACCACACCAGCCTGGGGGTCGGCAGTTTCGTGGCCTTCGGCGCCGACAATGTGCTGGTGGTCCTGACCGACGAGGTCTCCACCCGCTCGCCGACCATCCACCGGATCAGCTTCCGCCAGGAGGCGATCAAGGTCGAGTTCGTGGCGCGCACCGGCGGCCGGTCGCTGAGGGGTTCGGGCGAGGTCGACTGCGCCGCCGGGACCTTCCGCGCAGAGACCGTCGAACTGTTCTCCGGCTCGGACCTGCGCGGCGAACGCATCACCGGCGAGGGCCCGGCCGCGGTGGGCCGAGTCCCCCGGGCGGGGTCGGCGCCCGCCATCGCCGCCGCCCAGGTCTGCGCCGGCGACAACTCCGCCTTCGCGCCCCTGGCCAACACCGCCCGCCGGCTCCCGGCTCCCCCGCCGGCGCCGGCCGCCGCCCCGGCCGCGTCCTCCGCGCGCGCCCCCGCCCTGCTGGCCCCGCCGACGCCCCTGCCCCCTCCGGCCGCGCCCAGGCTCCCGGCGGCGGCGGGGGAAACGGAAACCTTCGCCCAGATCGGCGCCTTCGGCTCCCGTGAGGCGGCGGAGCGCGCCTGGAGCCGGCTGGCGGAACTGTTCCCTGACGTCATGGCCGGCAAGACCATGCGGATCGAGCCGGTGGCGGTGAACGGGACGACCATGTATCGCAGCTCGGTCGCGGGTTTCGCCGGCCAGGTCGACGCCCAGGCCCTGTGCAGCCGGCTCATGGCGTCGAGCGAAACCTGCTTCGTCCGGCACTGAGCGACCGCCCGCCCCTCGTTCGCCCGAATCTCCTGGGCTATTCCACGCCGATGATCGCGCACCGGACGAGGACGCACCCGTGAAGGCCGCGATGCTGGGATGGGTGATGGCGATGGCGGTTGTTGCAGGCGTTCAGGCCCAGGTCCCGGCGCCGGACCCGGCCGACCCCTACCAGTGGCTCGAAGAGATCGAGGGCGCCCGGGCCCTCGACTGGGTGCGCGGCCAGAACAGTCGCACCTTGGCGGAATTGGAGGCCGACCCCCGCTACACCGGGTTGAAGGCGGAGGCCCTGGCCATCGTCGATGCGACCGACCGCATCCCCATGCCGTCCCTGCGGGGCGGGCTGATCTACAACTTCTGGCAGGACGCGGCCCACGTCCGCGGGCTCTGGCGGCGCACCACCCCGGCCAGTTACCGCGCCGTCGCCCCGGTCTGGGAGACCCTGCTGGACCTCGACGCCCTGGCCGCCGCCGACAAGGCCAACTGGGTCTACAAGGGCGCCCAGTGCCGCTGGCCCGATTACGGCCGCTGCCTGGTCTCCCTGTCCGACGGGGGAAAGGACGCGGTCGAGGTGCGCGAGCTCGACCTTGCGACCAAGACCTTCGTGGCGGACGGCTTCAGGCTGTCGCAAAGCAAGCAGGACGTCGCCTGGCTCGACGCCGACACCCTGCTGGTCGCCCGAGACTGGGGACCGGGGACCCTGACGGCCTCCGGCTACGCCTTCGTGGTCAAGCGACTGAAGCGCGGCCAGGATCTTGACCAGGCGGTGGAGGTGTTCCGCGGCGCCGCCACGGACGTCAGCGCGACGCCCACCGTGCTGCACGACGGGGACGGCCACACCGCCGTGCTGTTCGTCCGCAACCTGACCTTCTACGAGAGCGAGATCTGGATCGCCACGCCGGGCGGCGCCCGCAGGCTGGCCCTTCCGGCTCAGGTCAATCCCGCCGGCATGGTCAAGGGCCAGTTGCTGTTCACCCTGCAGGAGGACTGGGCCTCTCCCGCCGGCCCGTTCAAGTCGGGGGCCCTGGTCTCCATCGACGCCGCCGAGGCCGCCCGCGCGCCGGACGCGCTGAAACCCCGTCTGGTGCTGCAACCGGGTCCGCGCCAGTCGATCGAGGGGGTGTCGCCCACCCGCGGCCACGTCCTGGTCGACCTCTACGACAACGTCCAGGGCGGACTCCGCCTCTACGTCCTGGAGGACGGGCGCTGGCAGGGCCAGGCCATCGCCCTGCCGAAGAACGCCTCGGTCGACGTGGTCGCCACCGAGCCGACCAGCGAGACCTTCTTCGCCTCGGTGACCAGCTTCCTCACCCCCAACACCCTGTGGCTGGGGGATGCGGGGGCGAACGCGCGCCCCGTCGAGGTCAAGGCCTTGCCGGCCCGCTTCGACGCCGCCGCCGACGTTACCGAACAATTCGAGGCGACCTCGAAGGACGGGACCAGGATTCCCTATTTCGTGGTCCATCCGAAGGGGATGAAGCTCGACGGCTCCAACCCGACGCTGCTCTACGCCTATGGCGGCTTCCAGGTCTCGATGACCCCGGCCTATTCGGGGACCACCGGCAAGCTGTGGCTGGAGAAGGGCGGGGTCTATGTCCTGGCCAACATCCGCGGCGGCGGCGAGTTCGGGCCGGCCTGGCACCAGGCGGGACTCAAGACCAATCGCCAGCGGGTGTTCGACGACTTCGCCGCCGTCGCCGAGGACCTGATCGCGCGCCGGATCACCACCCCGCGGCGGCTGGGGATCATGGGCGGATCCAACGGCGGCCTCCTGATGGGGGTCGAGCTGACCCAGCGCCCCGAGTTGTGGAACGCGGTGGTGCTGCAGGTGCCGCTGCTGGACATGCTGCGTTACCACAAGCTCCTGGCCGGAGCCTCGTGGATCGCCGAGTACGGCGACCCCGACAAGCCGGACGAGCGGGCCTATCTGGAGACCATGTCGCCCTATCAGGCGCTGAAGGCCGGACCGAACTATCCCGAGCCGTTCTTCGTCACCTCCACCAAGGACGACCGGGTTCATCCCGGCCATGCCCGCAAGATGGCGGCGAAAATGCAAGGCTTGGGACTTCCGTTCCTCTATTATGAGAATACCGACGGGGGGCATTCGGCGGCGGCCAACCTCCAGGAGGCCGCGCGGCGGACGAGCCTGGAGTTCATGTACCTGACGCGCAAATTGGTCGATTGACCGACGGGATCGATCGCGACCCTGGTTGAAGCGGATCGGCGGCGGCCTGGATGGGAGTTGGCGTGCGCACCTTTTTGATGGCGGCCCAAGCGGCGGCGATGGCCGCCTTGATCGCGGGATGCGGCAAGCCCGACGGGCCCTCCGCCCCCGCCCAGCCGGTCGCCGTCCCGGCCAAGGCGGCGGCCGCGTCTCCAGCCGGTCCCGGGCCGATCGACGAGCAGACCCTGAACCAGGCGCTGGAGCGGACCCGCAACCGCTTCGCCGAGCTGGACCTGAACGGCGACGGCAAACTCACCAAGGACGAGTTGGGCGCCGCCGCCTTCGGAGGCGCCGACGCCAACGGCGACGGGGTCCTCACCCGTCAGGAAGTCGAGGACGACACCCGCGAACGGGTGTCGCGCGAGGGGCTGATCGCCGACTTCGCCGGCAAGGGCAAGGCGCGGCCCGCCGGCCAATAGCGGGCGGCCAAATCAGAACCGCTTGGCGATCCCGGCGTAGGCCTGTGCGCCGGCGGCCGCGGGGGTCAGCCCCAGGTTCACCCCGACATCGAACTGCAGATCGTGGGCGAAGCCCGGCGTCCAGGCCAGCATCAGGTCGGCCGAAGCCTGGGTCGGGCTCCGCGACACGAAATCCTGCGCCACCCACAGTTCCGCCCCGAACGACAGCTCCGGCGTGAGCGCGTGGCTGACCCCCGTCGCCAGCGATCCGGCCGCGTGATAGCCCGAACCGCTCTCGTTGGCCGAGACGTCGACCTCGGGCGACAGGCCCAGCGACCAGCCCCCCGCCAGAGGGATGGAGAGCGGCGCGGTCAGCCCGCCCTCGACCTTGCCGTCGCCGATGGTCCGGGGGGCGGTCGGCAACTTGACGAAGGGCTGGAGCGCCGCGCCGAAGCCGTCGCTGTTGCCGGTCAGGTTGAACTTCAGCCCCGCCACGGCGTCGCCGACGCCAGAGACCGCCCCGTCGATCCCCGCCCCATGCGCGGTCTGGCGCTCGTACGGCGTCCAGGCCAGTTGCAGCTCGGCATCGGCGGTCAGGCCGATGCGCAGTTGGGAGGCGCCCAGCGTCAGGTCGGTGGTCTTGACCCCGCCGGCCTTGTCGAAGGTCTCGTCGAAGGCGTCGATCTCGAGCTGCACCCGGCCCGCGTCGACGGTGCAGGCGGGGCTGGCCTTGCCCGGCCGGGCCGGACAGAAGGGCCGCTCGCCCGGTTCGGCGGCGGATGCGGCGCCGGCCACGACCAGGACCGAAAGAGCGGCCGCGAACGCAAGTCTCATACGGGGTTCCCCAACCGGCTGAAGCGCGAGCCTAGCGGCGCCGTCGCCACAGGGGAACCGGCGCCCGACGCACTCATTTCCCCACCATGCCTCCCGCCGCGCCTGAGCCGCCTTCGACCCTGGCCGAGATCGCCGCCGCGGTGCAGGCCTGCCGCCGCTGCGACCTGTGGCGCGACGCCACCCAGGGCGTGCCGGGCGAGGGACCGGAGCGGGCGCGACTGATGCTGGTGGGCGAGCAGCCCGGAGACCAGGAGGACTTGGCCGGCCATCCCTTCGTCGGGCCGGCGGGCCAGATGCTGGACCGCGCCCTTGCCGAAGCGGGCGTTCCGCGGGGCGAGACCTACGTCACCAATGCGGTGAAGCACTTCAAGCACGAGCTCCGCGGCAAGCGCCGCCTCCACAGCAAGCCCGACGCCGGCGAGGTCAAGGCCTGCCGCTGGTGGCTGGACAACGAACGGCGGCTGGTCCGGCCCAGGGTGGTGACGGCCCTGGGGGCGACGGCGGCGGGGGCGGTGCTCGGCCGCGCCGTGGCGGTGTTGAAGGAGCGCGGACCGGCCGGAGCGCTGGAGGACGGGACCAGGACCTTCGTCACCGTCCACCCGTCGATGCTGCTGCGCATCCCCGACGCGGCCGGCAAGGCGGCGGCCTATCGGGACTTCGTGCGGGACCTGCGGAGGGCCTGGGCCCTGGTCGAGGCGGCCTAGACGTTCACTCTGCGGCCTTGGGCGCTTCGGCCGTCACGTTCGCCTCTTCCACCTCCAGGGGCCGGTCGTCCCCTGGACGCTTGGAGGTGACGAGCTTGCCGAACTGGGGTTTCACCCAGACCTCGAACAGATCGATGAACTCGTAGACCACCGGCACCAGGATCAGCGACAGGGCGGTCGAGCTCATCAGGCCGCCGATCACCGCCACCGCCATCGGCTGGCGGAACGACGAGCCCTGACCGAGGCCGAGCGCCGTGGGCAGCATGCCGGCCATCATCGCGACCGTGGTCATGATGATCGGCCGCGCCCGCTCGCGGCAGGCCTCGTACAGGGCCTCGCGCCGGGACATGCCGCGCCGTTCGGCCTCGATGGCGAACTCGACCAGCAGGATGGAGTTCTTGGCCGCCAGGCCGAGCAGCATCAAAAGGCCGATCAGGACCGGCAGGTCGATCTCCATCCCCGTCAGCAACAGGGCCACGAAGGCCCCGGCGAACGACAGCGGCAGGGCCGACAGGATCGTGGCCGGCTTGAAGAACGAGCCGAACAGCAACACCAGCACGCCGTAGATCATGGCGATGCCCGCCGCCATCGCGCCCAGGATGCCGCCGAACAGCTCGGCCATGGTCTGGGCGTCGCCCTGGGTGGCCAGGTGGACGCCCGCCGGCAGGTGCTTCATCGCCGGCAGGTTTTTGATCGCCGCCAGCGCATTGCCGAGGCTGATGCCGTTGAGCGACGCCAGCACCGACACCCGCCGTTCGCGGTCGTAGCGGACGATGCGGCCGGGGCCGGCCTGGAACGACAGGTCGGCGACGCTGTCCAGCGGCGTCACCTTGCCCCCCCCCACCGGCACCTGCAGCGCCGCGATGGTGGACAGGTCGGCGCGGGCGGATTCGGCCAGCCGGACCCGGATCGGTATGCGCCGTTCGCCTTCGGAGAACTTGGCCACGTTGGCGTCGATGTCGCCGATGGTGGCGATGCGCAGCACCTGGGCCAGGGCCTGGGAGGAGACCCCGAGCCGCGCGGCCTCGACAGGCTTGGGCCGGATCACCAGCTCGGGGCCCGGCGGCGGCGGCGAGGGACGGATGTCGGTCAGCTGCGGCATGGTCCGCATCTGCCGTTCCAGGTCGAGCTGGGCCTTGTCGAGGGCCGCGGCGTCCTGGCTGGCCAGGATCTCCTCGATGTCGGTGGAGCCGAAGCCCCCCGCGGCGGTGGTGACCCGCATGTCGGGGATGGCGCGGATCAGCGGCCGGATCGAGGCCTTGAACGCCTCGGTGTCCAGACGGCGCTTGTCCTTCAGCACCACGGTGACGGTGGCGTTGCGCAGGTCCGCGCCGCCGCCCCCGCCGAAGCCGCCGCCGGAGGCGACGCCGACCTGGACGAACACGCGCTCGGCGTCGGGCTGGGCCAGGAGGGTGCGGGTGACCTGGGCCGAGGCCCGCTCCATGTCGTCGCGGCTCGCGCCGGGCGGCCCCTGGATCGACAGATAGACATAGCCGGGGTCGGCGGCGGGGGTCAGGCCCGTGGACAGCAGGCTGGCCACGAACAGCGAGAAGACGAAGACCGCTCCTCCGCCGAACGCCGACAGCCACTTGTGGTCCAGCGCCCAGTCCAGCACCCGCTTGTAGCCGGGCCGCAACGGCTGGGGCTCGTGCGGTTCGGCGGTGGGCTTGAGGAAATAGGCCGCCATCAGCGGCGTCAGCAGCCGCGCCACCAGCAGCGAGAACAGCACCGCCACCGCCACGGTGACGCCGAACTCCTTGAAGAACTGGCCCGAGATGCCGGCGATGAATGAGACCGGCATGAACACCACGACGATGGCCGCAGTGGTGGCCACCACCGCCAGGCCGATGGCGTCGGCGCCGACCAGGGCGGCCCGGTAGGGCGAGGCCCCGGCCTGGACCCGTTTCTGGATGTTCTCGATCTCGACGATGGCGTCGTCGATCAGGATGCCGATGACCAGGGTCAGGGCCAGCAGGGTGATGAAGTTGAAGCTGAAGCCGAACAGCCAGATCGCCCCGATCGCCGGCAGCAGCGACAAGGGCATGGCCAGGGCGGCGATGGTGGTGGCGCGCCAGTCGCGCAGGAACAGGAACACCACCAGGGCGGCGAGGGCCATGCCCTCCAAAAGGACGTGGACGGTGGCGTCGTAGCTCTCGCGGGTCTCCTTGACGGTGGAGACCACCTCGGTGAAGGCGACGTTGGGATAGGTCTTGGCCAGCGCCGCTATGGCCTTGGTCACCGCCGCCTCGACGGTGACCTCGCTGGAATCGCGGGTCTTGTTGACCTGGAAGGCCACGGCCGGGCGCCCGTTCAGGCGGGCGAACCCGCGCTGCTCGGACTCGCCGTCGCCGACCTCCGCCACGTCGGACAGGCGCACATAGCCGGCCGCGGTCGGGATGGTGACGTCGCGCAGGGCCGCGACCTTGTCCGCCTGGCCGAGCACGCGGACCGTCTGTTCGGCGCCGCCGATATTGGCCCGGCCGCCGGTCTCGTCGGTGTTGAACTGGCGCAGCGCGTCGTTCACCTGGGGCGCTGTGACCCCGCGGGCGCGCATCCGGTCAGGGTCGAGGGTGACGTTGATCTCGCGCTCGACGCCGCCGACACGGGCGACCTGGGCCACCCCCGGCTGGGCCTGGATGGCGCGCGAAATGGTGTTGTCGACGAACCAGGACAGCTCGGACCCCGACATCGACGGGGCCGAGACCGCATAGGTCAGGATCGGCGCGTCGGCGATGTTGATCTGCTGCACCGAGGGCGGGTCGATCGCGGGCGGCAGGTTGACCCGCGCCCGCTCGACGGCGGTGCGCACGTCGTCGGTGGCCTTCTGCAGGTTGGTCGAGAGTTCGAACTCGATGGTGGTGGTCGACGACCCTTGCACCACCTGGGACGAAATGTGGCGCACGTCGGCGACGCCGGCGATGGCGTCCTCGATCGGGCGGGTGACCTGGGTCTCCATCTCCGACGGGGCCGCGCCCGACTGGGTGACGCTGACCGTGACGATGGGAAAGGTGACGTTGGGGAACTGCTTGATCGGCGTCCTGGCGTAGGCGATCAGGCCCACGATGGTCAGCGCCAGGAACAGCAGGACGATCGGGATCGGGTTCCGGATCGCCCAGCTGGATATCGGGACCCTCATCGCGCGGCTCCGCTGGGCTCGGCGTTGACGCGGACCTTATCGCCTTCCAGCACGAAGGCCGAGCCGCCCAGGGCGACACGCGATCCGGGAGGGGGCCCCTCGATCAGCTCGACCCAGCCGCCGGCGCGGGCGCCGGTGCGCACTCCGGCGCGACGGACCCGGTCGTCGGTCCCGACCACCATAGTCGAGGCCCCGTCGGCGTCGTAGCGGATCGCCTGTTCCGGCGCGGCGGGGACGGGGCGGGAAAGCTGGTTGAAGTGGGCGCGGGCGAACCCGCCGGGGCGCAGGTCGGGCCGCACCGGCAGGGCGATGCGGGCGCGCCCGAGCTTGGTGGCGAGGTCGACCCGCGGGCTGATGAAGCGGACCGTGCCGGCCACGTGGCCGCCGGAAGGCAACTCCACGTCGGCATGGTCGCCGACGTGCACATTGGCGAGCTTGTCCTCGGGGATCTCGGCGTCGAGCTCGACCAGCTGGTCGCGGGCGATGCGGAACAGGGTGGTCCCCGTCGACGACGCGTCCCCCGGACGGGCGGATCTTTCCAGCACCCGCCCGGCCACCGGCGCGCGGATGGTCATGCGGGTCTCGCGGGTCTGGAGGTCATTGAGCTGGGCCTTGGCCACGGCGACGGCGGCCTGGGCCGAGCGGGCGGCGAGGCGGCGCTCGGCGATGGCCTCGTTGGAGAGGACGCCCTGGTTGTCGAGGCCCGCCACGCGGCCGGCCTCGGCCTCCGCCCGCTCGGCCGCCACCTGCTGCACGGCGAGGTTGGCCTTGCTCTGGTCGATCTGGGCCCTCAGCAGGGTGTCGTCGAGACGGGCCAGCGGCTGGCCCTTGGCGACGGCCGCGCCCTCGTCGACCAGCACTTCGGCCACCCGGTAGCCGGACAGCTCCGAGGCGACGCCCGCCTCCTCGCGGGAGACCAGCAGGCCCGAGGCGACCAGGCCGCTCTGCATGTCGCGCACCTCGACCTTGGCCACGCTGACGGTCAGGGGCGCGCTGGCCGCCGCAGCCGGCTTCGGCTTGGAACAGGCCGACAGCGAGGCGGCGGCGAGGCCGATTCCGAACAGGGAGGCCGCGATGCGGAAACGGGGTTTCAGGGTCATCGGCTAGGGTCCGCGGCGGCGTTCTCTAAGGGGGGTGGGCTCCAGCCGCCGCCGAGCGCCTTGAAGGCGGCGACAGCGTCCTGCAGCGCCTGGGCGCGGGCGCCGGTCAGGGCCGTGCGCGCGGCGCGCCAAGTCCGCTCGGCGTCGAGCATGGCGGCGACGTCGGTCAGGCCGGACTGGTAGCCGCGGCTGGCGGCGTCGAAGGCATAGCGCGCGCCGGTTTCGGCGCTGGCCAGGCTGACCAGCCGGGCCTGGTCGGCCTGCAGGGTGGTCAGGGCGTTCTCGGCCTCGCCATAGGCGGTCTGCACCGCCTTCTCGTAGGCGATCACGGCCTGTTCGCCGCGGGCCCGCTCGGCGTGGAAGTCGGCGCGCAGCTGGGCCTGGTTCAGGATCGGCATGGCCGCCCCGATCCCGATCGACCACAGCTTGGTGGTGTAGTCCGACGCCCCGGTCACCTTGGAGATCGAGGCGCCGGGATTGAGGGTGAACTTGGGGAACAGGGCCAGACGCGCCACCGTCACGGTCTCGGCCTCTTCCCGGAGCCGCGCTTCGGCCTCGCGCACGTCGGGACGGCGGGCCAAAAGTTCGCCGGGGGCGGAGGCGGGCACGGGCGGCGGGGCGTCGGCGCGGGCCTCGATGGGCAGACTCTCCAGGGGATCAGCCCCGCGGCCGAGCAGGACCAGCAACGTGCGCTTGGACGCGGCCAAGGCGGCCGTGAGCCGGGCGACCTCGGCCTCGGCGCTGTCGAGGTCGGCCTGGAAGCGCGCCGAGTCGGACTGCGGCCCCAGGCCCCGCTCGGCCCGGATCCTGCCGACCCGGGCGGTCTCGGCGCGGATGCGCCGGGTCTCCTGCGCGTCGTCCAGCTGCATGGCCAGGGCCCGGGCCTGGAACAGGCCCTGCGCGACCTGGGCCGCCAGGCTCATGCGCGAAGCCTCGACGTTGAAGCGGGTGGCGGCGAAGTCGGCGTTGACGCCCCGGGCGCCGGCGCGGGAGCGGCCGAACACATCCAGCTCCCAGCTCGGGTTGAAGGCCAGCGAATAGGTCTGGGTCGCGCCTCCGACCAGGAAGCCGCCGCCCCCGCCGCCGGTGGGGAAGCCGCCGGGAACGCCGGTGATGGTGGTGTGCTGGTCCACGGCGTTGCCCTGCAGATTGCCGGCCGGCAGGAAGGTGTCGAGACGCGACCGCCGGGTCGCGCCGGCCTCGTCCAGCCGGGCCAGGGCGGTCAGGGCGGTGGGAGCCGAGGCCAGGGCCTGCTCCACCAGTTGGTGCAGTTGCTCGTCGGGGAACAGGGTCCACCAGCGGTCGAGACTGGCCGGGGACAGACTCGCGTCGGCGGCGCCGGAAGGCGTCTCGAACGCGGACGGCAGGCCGATCTGGGGCTTGCGAAGGTGCGCGTCGGCGCAGGCCCCAAGGGAAAGGGCCGCCAGACCAAGCACGACGACATCGCGAGCGAGTCTCATGTGATCCCTGATAAGGGGAATATTTGACTTGGTCAATGATTGACAATAATAAGCATGTGGAAGGCAGTAGGAGCAGTTCATGGCGGCGGAAGAGGATCCCGGGCGCGAAGCCTGGATGCTCCTGATTCAACTGTTCCGCTCCCAGCGCCGCGAAATGGCCGCCATGCAGACCGAGCTTGGCCTGAACCTGGCCCAGGCCCACCTTCTCAAGGCGATCGAAGCGCCTCAGGGCAATCCGATGAGCGAAATCGCCGAGGCGCTGTTCTGCGACGCCTCCTATGTCACCGGCCTGGTCGACAAGCTGGAGGAGCGCGGCCTGGTGCAGCGCCTTCCCAGCCCCGACGACCGCCGGGTGAAGCTGGTCGCCCTGACCGAGGCCGGACGAACCGCCCGGGCCAATTTCATGTGCCGGCTTTCCCAGCCGCCGCCGTTCATCGAGTCCATGTCCGTCGAAGATAAGCGCGCCTTGTGCGACATCTTCGCGAAGGCGGCGCAGGCGCTGCAGGACAACGGCTGACCCAGACCCGCCCGGTCACCCCTTGGGCAGGGGCCCTACTCCCGACGGAAGCGGCATGGATGAATCGCGCAGATAGGCGGCCACGTCGGCCCACACCGCCGGTCCCTGCAGGTCGCGGGTGAGCAGGTGCCAGCCGTTCGGATAATAGGCCGAACGATCGACGGCCTTCAGGCCTCGCGCGGCGTGCAGGGTCGCGGGCCTGGGAATGATCTGGTCATGGGCCCCGTACAGATAGAGCAGCGGCGTCCGCACCCGGCCGAGCTCGTTGTCTGCCTGCTGCATCAGTTGCACCAGGCCGTAGATCGCGTCGATGCGGGTGTCGAAGATCATGTTGGGGTCGCGCCCCATGGCCAGCAGCACCTCAAGATTGTCCGAGGCGCGCACGCGTTCGACCAGCCACCGCGGCGCGCTCAGTTTCCAGCTCGGCGCGATGTGGGCGCTCACCCAGAGCGCCGCCCGGTTGGCCAAGGGCTGCTCGCGCCAGCCCCACACCGCCGGCGCCGCCACGATCAGCCGGTCGGCGACGGGGGGCCGGTCCGAGGCGAAGGCCGCGATCGCCACCGCTCCGCCCATGCTGTGGCCGAGCACCCCCACCACCGCCCCGGGATGGCGCGCCCGGAGCAGGGCGGTGAAGGTGCGAAGGTCCTCGACCATCAGTTCGGTCCCGGCCCACACGCCGCGATGGGGCGCCCGGCCAAAGCCGCGCTGGTCGTAGGCGTAGGTGGTGATCCCTTGGCTGGCCCACCATGCCGCCGAGCCATAGGCGAAGGCGCGGGCATAGTCGTTCATCCCGTGCAGGGCGACCAGCACCGTCGAGGGCTCGCCCTGCGCCGCCCAGACCTCCATCGGCAGGACGGTCCCGTCGCCGGTCACGAAGGCGCCGGTCTCCAGGCGCGGCCCGGCGAAACCGGCGGGAGGAACGGCCGCCCCCTGGACCATGGGCGCGCAAGCCGAAAGGCCGAAGAGTCCGGTCATGGCCGCCCGACGTGTCGGTCCATTCATGGCTCCAGCATCCGCGCCACCCGCTGGCGAAGATAGGGGACCACCTCGTCCTCGAACCAGGGGTTTCGCTTCAGCCAGGCCGTGTTGCGCCAGGACGGGTGCGGCAGCGGCACGAAGGCCGGCAGATAGTCCCGCCAGGCCGCCACGGTGTCGGTCATCAGCGGCCTGGCGCGATCGCCCAAAGCCCACTTCTGGGCGTATGTCCCCACCAGCAAGGTCAATTCGACCTTCGGCAGGGCGTCGATCAGCGGACGGCGCCACAGGGCCGCACAACGCGACGGCGGCGGATAGTCCCCACCCTTGGGATTGGTGCCGGGAAAGCAGAACGCCATGGCCGCAACCCCGAAGGCGGGATGGTCATAGAAAGTGCGACGGTCGACCCCCAACCAGGACCGCAGGCGGTCGCCGGAGGCGTCGTCGAAAGGCAGGCCGCTCTCGTGCACCCGCCGCCCCGGCGCCTGGCCGCAGATCAAAAGGCGCGTGGCGGACGACACCCGCACCACCGGGCGCGGCTCGTGCGGAAGGTCTGGCGCGCAGGCGCGGCAGGCGCCGATCTCGGCAAGCAGCGCCTGGAGTCGGGTTTGCGGGGACATGGTCCCCATGTAGGCGCGGGCGGCGCTCAGGGAAGCTTCAGCCGGTAGACCCCTTTGAAATGTTCGGGGTCGGCAGGTTTGCCGTGGCGGGTGATCACCAGCTTGTTGATCCTGGCCAGGCCGACCGCGGTTCCGCGCACCTGGCCCAGCAGCCGGCGCCAGCCCTCGGCGTCCACCGCCTTGGCCACCTCTTCGGGGGAGATGCTCTTGCCGGGCTCCTTGGCCGCCAGAAGGTCGAAGATGGCGGCTTCTATGGGGGCGGTCATCGGGCGGTCAGCTCCTGCACCAGGCCACGCCGGTCATAGACCTTGGTCAGGGCCTCGGTGATGGCGGCAGTCGACACCGACACCGCCCGGTTCAATACCGGATCGTAGCCATAGGCGCCGCCCAGGGAATGGATGTTGCCGTCGAAGATGGCGCCGACGACCTGGCCCTTGGCGTCGATCAGGGGCGAGCCGGAATTGCCGCCGATGATGTCGTTCGAGCTGGAGATGTCGAACACGGTCTCCGGATTCAGCCGGGCCTTGGCGTCCAGCCAGCGCTGGGGCAGGTCGAAGGGCGGCTGGCCGGTGGCGCGGTCGTACAGGCCGCCGAGTCGGGTGAACGGCTCCACCGCCCTGCCCTGCTCGGTCCAGCCCTCGACCGCCCCGTAGGACAGGCGCAGCGAAAAGGTGGCGTCGGGATAGACGCTGGTCCCATAGGCGGCGAAGCGGGCCTTGGCGATGGCCTCGGCCGCCCGGTCGGTGGGACCGGAGACCTGGGCCTCGTAGGCGCTGCGCACCCCGCGGGCCGCCGGATCGATCTGCAGCACATAGCGGACCATCGGATCGGACGAGGCCTGGATGGCCGTCAGGCCGCCGGTCCACAGGGCCCGCCGCACCGCCGGATCGGCCAGCTTCGACCGGGTCAGCCGCGCGGCGAGGGCCTCGGGGGAATCGCGCCCGAGCAGCGCCTTGGTCTCGGGAGCGTCGGCGGTGAGGTATTCGCGCACCTTGGTCAGCCAGAACTCCAGCTTGACCTGCTCCACCCCGGCGTCCACCGGCTCCGGATCCAGGATCGACTTCTCCAGGAGGGCCAAGCGGCTGTCGGTGTATTCGGGAAGGCGCTCGCCGTTGGGCTTGGCCCGCTCCTGGGCGGAGCGAACCAGGGCCCTGGCGTAGCCGAGCAGTTGGGAGCCGTATCCGGCCCGTTCGACCAGGCTGTAGCTGTCGTAGAGCGCCGCCCGCGGGCCCTGGGCCTTGGCGATGTCCGCCCAGGGGTCGCCGATGGAGGCCTTCAGCGCCGGGTCGGCGTCGACCTTGGCCTTCAGCGCCCCGTCGGCCGCCCGCTTGGCGGCGATGAAGCGGTCGTCGCTCAGGGCCTGGAGCTGGCCGCGCAGGGCCTTGAAGGTGTTTTCGTTGCTGAACAGGTCGTGGCTGACCACGCGGCTGTTCTCGGCGCTTTCCTCGCCGAAGCGGATGTAGCGGCCGCGCAGCTCGGACAACTGCAAAAGGGTGTCCGGAAGGGCGAAGCTGCGCAGGGAGACCAACTGGTCGGCGGTGAGCTGGCGGCTGGTCGAGCCGGGATTGCCGGCCACGAACACCGGCTCCCCGGCCTTCGGCGGCGCCGTGCTCCAGGTCAGGTGGTCGGGCGTGGCCGCGGGGGCGCCGTTCTCGTAGAGGCGCACGAAGGAGAAATCGAGGTCGTAGCGGGGAAAGTTGAAATTGTCGGGGTCGCCGCCGAAGAAGGCCATGGCGAACTCCGGCGCGAACACCAGCCGTACGTCCGAATATTTCCGGTAGGTGTAGAGCTTGTATTGGCCGCCCTGGTACAGGGTCAGGACCTGGCAGCGCTGGGTCGCCTCCTTGCCGGCGCAGGCTTCCTTTTCCACCGCCGCCACCTCGGCGTCGCGGGCCTGCAGGTAGGCGCGGCCGGTCTTGCCAACGAAGGCGTTCGAGATGCGCGGGGTGACATCGGCGATCGACATCAGGATCTCGGCCTGCATGCCGGCGCACAGCTTCTCGTCCTTGCGGGCCCCGGCGGCGAAGCCGGTCTTGGTGTAGTCCACCTTGGCGGTGGACAGGGCCTGGACGCAGTCGGCGGCGCAGTGGTGGTTGGTCAGCACCAGCCCCTGCCCCGACACCACCGAGGCCGAGCAGCCGGTCGACAGCCTGACCGCCGCCCCCCGCACCCGGTCGAGCCAGGGCTGGTCGATGGTCACGCCGTACTTGGCCTTCACCGCCGCGGCGGGGAAGTTGTCGAAGGTCCACATCCCCTCGTCGGCGCGGGCGGCCCCGGCGGCGGCCAGCGCAAGGGCGAAGGCGATCAGGGGCGCGCGGATCATGGGGCTCTCTTTGAAGGCGTCGGTCCTGCGTAGCCCGGCGGCAGGGGCGCCATCAAGGCCGGCCCGGCCCACATTCCCCGGAACAAGGCGGCGGCCGGTTGCAGAAAACCTTCCGCAAACCCTTTGCACCCCCTATATTGGACCTGTCGGGCCTCGGTCCGACTATGGAGATAAACGCGCGTGGAATAAGCGGACTGGACCCGGGTGCGATTCCCGGCGGCTCCACCAAACCTTCTCCCGTTATCGGGGACGAGCATGGGGCCGATCAGCATCGACAGACGTGTAAAGGCGTTGCTTTCTCTCGGCTTGATCCACCGTTTCGGGTCATTTTCTAACTGCGAACGATAACTTCGCTGAAGAAGTCCGTCTCGCCGCGTAATGCGACGCGATTGATTTCGACCTAAAGTCCTAGGGGTTCAGATCCTTAGGCGGGGCTCGGGAGGCGCCTGGCAACAGAAGCCTCCCACTTTCGCAATGGCGATCCAACCCACGGCGCCCGCCCAAAATCGCACGCGCAGGCCGCGAGCCCGCGCGACATCGGCGTCCGGGCTGGTGTAGTGTAGCCGTCCACCGTCGAGGCTCGCATGGCGCAGGAACGCAACGATCAGGACCTGATGCACTACGAGGCGCTGGCCCAGGAGGCCCTGCGCGGCGTGGTCAAGGCCGCCCTGAAGCGCGCGGCGTCGCCCGGGGGGTTGCCCGGGGCGCATCACTTCTACATCACCTTCAAGACCCGTGCGGCGGGCGTCTCCGCGCCGGCGGAGCTGGCCGAGCGCTATCCCGACGAGATGACCATCGTGCTGCAGCACCAGTACTGGGATCTCGCGCCGGGGGACGCCGCCTTCGCGGTGACGCTGAAGTTCGGCGGCCAGCCCAAGAAGCTCTTGGTCCCCTACGCGGCCGTCACCCGGTTCTATGACCCCAGCGTCCAGTTCCTGCTTCAGTTCGAGCCGCCCGAGGGCGTCGACGGCGTGGCCAACTTCACCCCGAACCAGCCCGAGACCTTGACCCCCCGCCCGCGCAAGGGCCGCGCGGCTCCGGCCGTGGTGGACGCCGAAGGCGCCGAGGACGAAACGCCGGTGGAGGTCCGCAGCGACGAACCCAATATCGTCTCCCTGGACCAGTTCCGGAAGAAATGAAGCGCGGCGCCCTCGTCGCCGCGATCGCGGCGTGGCTGACGCTGGCCGGTCTGCTCGCCCTCGCCCAAGCCGCGCCGGAGGAGAGCGGGCCCTTCTCCAACTGGGCGGCGGTCTTCGTCGCCGGCGACTGGCGCGCCCATAGCGGCGGCCCGTCCGAGGCCTTCGACAACGCCCGCCATGACCTGGCCGAGGCCTTCATCGCCGCGGGCTTCTCGCGCCAGAACGTGCGCGAGTTCTCGACCCACCCCGAGCGATATCCCGATGGGGCGCCCTTCCCGTCCCAGGTGCAGACGATCGCCAACGAACTCGCCAGCCTGGCCGATCCGGCCAAGACCGGCTGCCTGGTCTATTTCACCTCCCATGGCTCGCCGGAGGGGGCGGTGGTTGGCGCCGCGCTGCTGACCCCCGCCGTGGCCAAGCGGATGCTGGACCTCACCTGCGGGACCCGCCCGACGGTGGTGGTGATGTCGGCCTGTTTCTCCGGCGTGTTCGTCCCGGCCCTGGCCGGGCCCAATCGGATGGTGCTGACCGCGGCGAGGCGCGACCGCAGCTCCTTCGGGTGCGGCGAGAGCGATCGGTATCCCTATTTCGACGCCTGTGTGCTGGAATCCATGGGCAAGGCCCAGGACTTCGCCGCCTTGGGGCGCAGCGCCATCGCCTGCGTGTCCCGCCGCGAGAAGGAGGAAGGCCTCGCCCCGGCGTCCGAACCGCAGATCTCCATCGGCGGCGAACTGAGGCTCGAACTGCCGCTGATGCCGTTGAGGTCGGCTAGGAAATAGGGCCCCGCCCCCCCGCCCGCTTCTCCACCCGCACGGTGATGCGCTCGCGCTCGCCCGGCGCCCGTTCGACCAGCAGCCGCCCGACCTGGGCGTCGTCGTGGAAGGCGTAGCCCTTGATGGCGTCGAGGATGGCCTTGGCCAGGTTGTCGAGGTCGAGCCACGGCGGATCGCCCTGGTATTCCATGCGGATCTCGACGGCGAAGTCGCCCCAGGCCGGGCGCGAGCCGCGCCACTCCTTGCGGAAGAACTCGTAGATCAGGGGTTTGTAGTACTTGGCCTGGGTGGTGAGGCCGTCGACGGCGATCTCGAGGATGCCGTCGATCTCCCGCGCCCGGACCTGTCCAACCCCTACCCAGTTCATGGATCGGCCCTTAGCACCCGGACGGGCGCGAAGGCGAGCCGTGCGTCAGCCGCCCCGGCGCTCGCCGAACAGGCGGAGCAGCAGGCGAAGGCCTGCGGGCACCATGCAGACGACACCGATCAGGCCGATGCCGAGGTTCAGAAGGGTGGCCTTGTCGTAGATCATGGCCAGGAGGGCGCCGACGAACATCAGCACGCCGATCAGCCCCAGCCCCAGCACCGCGAGGGACGACGGGGGCGCCGGGGGCGGCGCGGGCTCGCCCCCTTGGCGGCGGCCAAAATCGGCGCTCGGCGTCTCGAACGCCTGAGGTTCGAACATTTGGGGCTCGAACACCTGGGGCGCGGACGCGGCGGCTTCGGCCAGAAACGGTTGCCCGGGCTTGTCGATGATGGGCGGGGCAGGCGGTTCGGGGACCGGCTCGGCGGACGGCTTGGGCGCGTGGAAGGGCGGCGGCGCCGGGTCCTTCGGTTCGGGCTCCGGCAACAGGGACTGCAGGCGTTCGGCGACGTTCCGGGCGGCGTCTTCGATGCTGCTCCGCTCGGTCACGGCGTGCTCGCCGTCCAGGGGCGCGTACAGGTCGGCGGCCCCGGCCAGGCCGCGGGCCTGGATCTCTAGGTCGGCGGCGGCGTCATAAGCCGGGCGGACCACCGGCGTGGGCACTGGCTGGAATCCGTTGGGCGGGGTGAGGAAGAGGGCCTTTTCGGCGGCCCGCCGGCGGACGAGGCCGTCGACCACCAGGCTGTCGCCCCTAAAGGCGGCCCGGCGCCACAGCTCGAGGGCGGCGCCAGCCTGCAGCAAGGCGCCTTCGTTGAGGCGCTTCAGCACCGCCGAGGCGCGGAAATTCTCCACGCCCACGTTGAAGGCGAAGGCGACCAGGGCGTTGAACTGGTTGGCGTTGAGCGGCGTGAAGATCAGCGGGTCGATGGCGCGGGCGACCCGGTCGAGGTCGTAGATCAGCAGCTGCTCGGCCTGGTCGGCGGTGACCTCGGCGCCTTCGCGGGCTGAGGCGGTGTGACCATAGCCGATGGTCCAGCCGCCGCCTTCGAGACGCGCGGCCTTGCGGCGCAAGCCCTCGAAGCGCTTGACCAGATCTATTCCGGCTTTGGAGAGCCTGGGGTGCGGCGTCATCTGTCCCAACGTGAAACGGCGAACTGCATTCGCGTTCCAAGCGAGCAAGATAGGGGCCGGTCGGGACGGACATGAGGCGGGGCCCTTCGCAGGGCCCTGCTTCGCCTATGCTGGGTTCCAATCCTGCGAAGCCCCGAGGGCGAAGCAGGATGGTGCGGCCGAGAAGACTCGAACTTCCACGGGAGTTACCCCACAGCGACCTCAACGCTGCGCGTCTACCAATTCCGCCACGGCCGCCCGTGTCGAGGGGGGGCATGTAGCAACCCCGAACCGGCTTGGGAAGAGGATCAGGCGCCGGCCATGAAATCGTAGACGTCGGCGACCCGCGTGACGCTGATGGCGATCTTGTCTTCGTTGATGTGGATCTCGCCCCGGGCCACCGGATAATTGTTGGCCAGGATCCACACCTCGTCGTTTTCGCGGGCGTCCAGGGGGATCACCGCCCCCCGGCCCATGCGCAGAAGCTGCTGCATCGGCAGCACGCTGCGGCCAAGCACCACCGAAATCTCGACATTGACCGAGTGGACCTGGCTCAAAACAACTCCTGCATCCGCAGCCGAACCGCTTGCGCGCGGCCCCGCGACCGCCAAAGTGGGTCATCATGCTTGCATCCGAGTTAAGCTTGGCGGACGCCGCCTTTTTCAGAGCGGACGGCGCCGCCGTCGGTTGGGCCGTCTCGACGGGGCCGGTGGACTATGCCGAGGCCCTGGCGGCCATGGAGGCCCGCGCCGCCGCCATCGCCGAGGGACGGGCGGGCGAGCTGATCTGGCTGCTGGAACACCCGCCGCTCTACACCGCCGGCGTCTCGTCCCGGAAAGCCGACCTGTTGCAGCCGGACCGGTTTCCAGTCTTCCAGGCCGGGCGCGGCGGCCAGTACACCTACCACGGGCCCGGCCAGCGGGTGGCCTACGTCATGCTCGACCTGCGGGCGCGGGAGCGCGACGTGCGCCGGTTCGTCCAGGCCCTGGAGGCCTGGATCGTCGGCGCCCTGGCCGCCTTCAACGTGCGCGGCCAGGTCCGCCAGGGGCGGGTCGGGGTGTGGGTGGAGCGCAAGACGCCCGGTTCGCCCCCCCGGGAGGACAAGATCGCCGCCGTCGGGGTCAAGCTGCGCAAATGGGTGTCGTTCCACGGGATCAGCCTGAACGTGGAGCCGGACCTCTCCCACTTCGACGGCATCGTTCCCTGCGGCATCACCGCCCACGGGGTCACCAGCCTGGTGGACCTGGGCCTGCCGGTGACCATGGATGAGGCCGACGAGGCCCTGCGCGCCAGCTTCCGCCGGGTGTTCGGGCCGGTGGGGGAAGAGGCCGCGCCGATCCGATGCCCCTTAGCGTGACGGCGGCGCTCCGAAGCGGTTGAACCGGTCTTGGCCGGGCATGGCTCCGAGATCGACCGCCGCTGCGATCAGGACCGCCGCCGCCGCCCACCCCGCTGGGCCCCGCGGCATCGGCCAGGCCAGGGCGAACGCCAGCATCGCCGGCGCCGACCACCAGCCCGACCGGCCGCGGTCATGCAGGCGCTTGGACAGGACCGAGACGGCGCAGAAGAACAGGACCAGGTGGACGATCCAGGCCGTGCCCCGGTGGACGGGTCCGGACGCCATACGCTCGTAGGCGGCGAAGACGGCGACCAGCCCCGCCATGGCGGCCAGGAAGGCGCCCCGCCCGATCCGGCCCGCCGACGTGAAGAACAGCTGCAAACGTCTTCCTCCCCGATGGGTCCCCGTCTAGGCGGGGCGGGCGGCTTGACGCAAGCGCGAGCCGGGGGTCCTTTTCGCTCCAACCAGAGGAGGCGGGCATGGATGGGCGAGGCTTCACAGCGGCCGACTGGCCCCTGGCCGCGACCTTCAAGGGGCGCTGCGCCTCTCCCCACGACGTTGATGCGGGCGCAGCGGTGTTCGCCCTGGGCGACACCTTCAACGGCCGGCCCATGGCCATGGACCTGCCCCAGCCGGTGATCTGGTACGAGGAAGACGAGGAATTCGCCGCCCTGGTGGTCCAGGCCGAGGTGCACGAGACCCAGGACGGCGACACCCTGCGGGTGCTGGGCCTGCTGCTGCCCCAGGGCCGCACCGCGGTGGGCTTCAGCGAGGACGTGGACGAGGTGGACGGCGCCGACCCGGTCTGGCTGTCCCTTATCGAGGTCGAACGTTCCGGCGGCGAAGCCGAGGAGGCGGACGAGCCCTGGGACTGAAAGACTGACTTTCCTGCTCCGCGAAGCGGGGAAGGTGGAACGCGTCGAGACGGAAGGGGCGCTTTCCAGCGGCGTGCGCGGAACGCCCCCTCAGCCGGCTTCGCCGGCAGCTCCCCCGCAAACGGGGGAGCACGATGGACCGGCCGAATCGCCGTCCGGAATCAGCCCAGGTAGACCACCCGCCTGCCCCCGCCGGTCCGCTTCAGGTCGTCGAGGTGGGCGCGGAATTCGGGATCGGCCTCGCCTTCGGCGCGCGCGCCCTCGTAATAGATCGTCCGGTCCATCTGCCTGAGCAGGGCGTTGGCCGCCCATTTGTGTCCGGTGAACATCATGTCGAACACCGCCGGGGCCACGGGAACCGGGACCAGGTCGGTGACGGCGTCTACGAACAGCACCGCGCCCATGTGCAGCAAGGTCCGGGCCCCGGCCCGGGCGCGGACGGCCTGCAGCATCAGGAAGCCGGCGGCCCCGACGGTGTAGAGCGCCCCAAGACCCGGAATCCAGGCGGTGATCCCGTCCATGCCCACGCCGAAGGGGCCGATGCCGACGACCCGGTCGGACAGCGCCTTGACCCGCTCGACCGAGCGCCGGACGCGGTGGAGGTCTTTGTGGCTCCGCGCGAACATCGATTGAGCCCCGGCGACCGCCGCCGGTCATCGGCGAAGCTCGTCGCAGCCCTTGAACGCCGCGAGGCCCCCTGGGGATGCGGACGCCCGATCAGCCCTTGCGGCGCCGCTTCGACCCGGAGGAGGCCGGCGACCCGGCCGCCTTGGCGGCGCGGGCCTTACGGGGCGACACGGCGGCGCTGAGCGTCTTCGGCTTGCGGGTCGGCGCGGGCTCCGGCTCCGCCGGTTTGCGGCGGGCGGCCTTGGCGGCGGCGGACGCCGGTTTGGCCGGCGCCGGCTCTTCCACCGCGGGAGCGACGGTTTCGACCGGCGCAGGCGCCGGAGCCATCGTTTCGGCCACGGGGGCGGCGGCCTCGATCACGGGTTCAGGGTCGGGTTCGGGCGCCGCCTGGACCGGGGGCGTCTCCGCCACGGGTTCGGGTTCGGGCTCGATGTCGAACTCCGGCTCGAGGACGGGGGGAAAGGCGGATGCGGGCGGGACGGCGACCAGACCGTGGGCGCCGACGAATTCGGTTTGGGCCTTGCCGCGGGCCCATTGCGCCCAGGCCCAGAAGGCCACGCCGGCCCCGGCGGCGGCGATGAAAGTCGGCCACAGGGGCGAATAGATGCCCAGGCCCAGTTGGAGCGCCCGTCGCGGGTCGTCCAGAAGCTTCTCGTCGGTCAACATGTCCGCTCTCCAATGCCGCCTTCGAGGCCGTTTGAGCTTACAGAACCGATCGCCCCGATTGTGCGACGCAGCATATCACGGTCGTTTCATTCGCACACGCAGAAAAGCAGCCTGCTCCCCGGCAGGGAAACGAACGGCCAACCCTTCGGTTGCGCGGCTTCGGATTCAATCGAGAGGCTCGACCCGCGCCTCGCCGCCGGCGTCTCCCAGCCGGGTGACGATCCAGTCGGCGATGGCCCTCGCCGGTGCGAACATCGACGTCGCCACCCCCGGATCGGCCAGGATCACCAAGGCGCAGCCGTTCATCCGCAAGGGGTCGTCCAGCGGCTTCAGCCGCGCCTCCACCACCAGCCCGTTCTCCGCCCCGGCGTCGAGCAGCCCCCCGAGGAAGGCGTCGAAGGTCTCCAGGTCCTTCAGCGGGGTCCAGATCACGAAGGCGTCGCCGGGACGGCCGTCCGCCCGCCCCACGCCCTCGGCGGTGCGCGCGTAGTCGTCTCCCCTTTCGAACGGCGGATCGACCAGCACCAGCCGGCGCGGCCCCCGGCCCGCCTCCTCGGCCAGCACCTCATAGCCGTCGCGTTGCAGGGCCCGGGCGCCGGGACGGCCGCGCAAGGACTGCTCCAGGGCCGCATGGTCGTCAGGGCGCAGTTCGCAGCCCAGGTAACGGTCGCCGGGCCGCAGGCGCTCGGCGAACAGGGCGGGCGATCCCGGATAGAACCGCTCGCCGCCCTTGGGGTTCAGACGCCGAATCGCCTGCTTCAGTGGCCCGAACGCCGGGGGCGTGTCGGCGGCCTGCATCAGCCGCACCACGCCCTTGGCCGCCTCCCCCGACCGCCGCGCCGCCTCGCCCTCGATGTCGTAGACCCCGGCCCCGGCGTGGACATCCAGCACCGCGAGCGGTGAGGAGTCGGCCATAAGCCGCTCCAACAGTTGAAGAACAAGTCCGTGCTTCAGGAGGTCGGCGAAGTTGCCCGCATGGAAATGGTGGCGGTAGTTCACCGGTGGTCTCCAAGGAACCCAGGCCCCGTCCCGACCGTTGGCCGAAACACTCCCGCTCCAGCCGAGGGCCCAGCCGTATGGCGCAAGACAGCGCCCCGAACAACTCCCCCGCCCCTGCGGGGCGCCACCCCGAGACGGCGGACGCGGCGGGCCTGACCTACGTCAGCGACGAGGGCCCCGGCATCCGCCGCCGCCGGTCCGGATCGGGCTTCACCTACCGCGGGCCGGACGGAAAGCCGGTGCGCGACCCGGCGACCCTGGCCCGGATCCGCAAGCTCGCCATACCGCCGGCCTATGAAGAGGTGTGGATCTGCCCCGATCCCAACGGCCACATCCAGGCCACCGGCCGCGACGCGCGTGGACGCAAGCAATACCGCTATCACCCCGACTGGCGCAGCGCCCGCGACGAAACCAAATACGCCCGCATGGCCGCCTTCGGCCGGGCCCTCCCGGCCATCCGCGCCCGGGTCGACGCGGACCTGGGCCGCCCCGGCCTGCCGAAGGAGAAGGTGCTGGCCGCGGTGGTGCGGCTCTTGGAGCTGACCCTGATCCGGGTCGGCAACGACGAATACGCCAGGGCCAACAAGCACTTCGGCCTGACCACCCTGCGCAACCGCCACGCCCGCCTGCACGGAGCCGGGATCGAGTTCTGCTTCAAGGGCAAGAGCGGGGTGGAGCACCGCGCCGGCGTCCACGACCGGCGCCTGGCCCGCGTCGTCCGGTCCTGCCAGCACATCCCCGGCCAGCGGCTCTTTCAATATTACGACGAGGCGGGCGCCAGGCGCGCCATCGGCTCCCACGACGTGAACGCCTATCTGCACGAGGCGACGGGCGAGGCCTTCACCGCCAAGGATTTCCGCACATGGGCCGCCACCCTGGCCGCCGCCAAGGCCCTGGCCCTGCAACCGCCGCCTGCCGACGACCACGAGGCCAGGCAGGCGGTGGCGCGGTGCGTGAAGGCGACCGCGGGGCTGCTGGGCAACACCCCCGCGGTCTGCCGCTCGGCCTATATCCACCCCGAGGTGCTGACCGCCTTCGCCGAAGGCCGCATGCCCGCCGTCTTCGCCCAGGCCGAAGGCGACGCCTACGAGGCCGCGGCGCTGGAATTCCTGGAGGCCTTGGCCGAGGACGCGAAGAAGGCGGCGTAGGCCAGCCGCGGCGGTCAGGCCTTTGCGGCAGCTTCGTTCATGGCCCACAGCACCCCGAACGGGTCCTTGAGCTGGCCGTAGCGGTCGCCCCAGAACATCAGCTGCAGCGGCATCACCACCTCGCAACCGGCCGCGACGGCGCGGCCCCACCACGTATCGGCGTCCTCGACCTGCAGGACCAGGCTCATGCCCTGGATCTCCTTGAACCCGTGGCCGTGCTCGGGAAACGGATCGCTCATCATCAGCGAGGCGCCGTTGAGGTGCAGGTGCAGGTGGATCAGCCGCCCGTCCGGGGCTCCCACCATGCGGTTGACTTCGACCGCGCCGAAGGCCTTGGCGTAGAAGTCTCCGGCCGCCTTGGCGTCGCTGACGGTGAGATAGGGCGTGAGGGTCCCCAGGGTCTGCGGGGCCTCGGTCTGTTGCCGGGCGGCTTGTTCGGCCATGACGCGTCTCCTCTTGCGGTTCGTATCCCAGGACGACCGAGGACTTGCCGGTCCTACAGCCGCTCCGGAATTTTTCCGGCGCTTTCGCCGATCAGCCGGTCGAGATGCTGGCGGATGTGGGCGGCCTCGGCGGCGGTGTTGGCCAGGGCCACGGCCTGGTCGAAGGCCGCCCTCGCCTCCTCGCTACGGCCGAGCTGGAGCAGAAGTCCGCCCTTGAGCCCGAAGAAGTGGAAATAGCCGGCGAGCCGGGGCGCCAGGGGCTCGATCATGGCCAGGGCCTCGGCCGGGCCCCGCACCTTGGACACGGCCACCGCCCGGTTGAGGGTGACCACCGGCGAGGGCTGCAGCCGCTCCAGGGCCCGGTACAACTGCTCGATCCCGGTCCAGTCGGTGTCCTCGGGCCGCGCCGCCCGCGCGTGCAGGGCCGCGATCGCCGCCTGCAGCTGATAGGGGCCGGGCCGGCGGTGGCGCATGGCCTTGTCGATCAGGGCCAAGCCCTCGGCGATCATCCGCCGGTTCCACAGCCCCCGGTTCTGGTCGTCCAGCAGCACCACCTGGCCAGCGGCGTTGAAGCGGGCGGCGGCCCGGGCGTGCTGGAGCAGCATCAGGGCGGTCAGGCCCATGACCTCCGGTTCGGTCTGGTAGAGGCGCAGCAGCAGGCGGGCCAGCCGGATCGCCTCGTCGCACAGGCAGCCCCGCTCCTGGGCGCCCGCCCCGGCCGAATAGCCCTCGTTGAACACCAGGTAGACCATGGCGGCGACGGCGCCGAGGCGCTCGCTCCGCTCCACCGGCCCCGGCGCCTCGAACGGGACCTCGGCCGCGGCGATGCGGGCCTTGGCCCGGGTGATCCGCTGCTCCATGGCGCTTTCGCCGACCAGGAAGGCGCGGGCGATCTGTTTGACCGTCAGCCCTGAGACGATGCGCAGGGCCAGGGCCACCTGCTGGGTCGCCGGCAGGCTGGGATGGCAGCAGATGAACAGCAGGCGCAGGACGTCGTCGCGATAATCGGCCCCGTCCAGCCGCTCGGCCAGGGGCGTCTCCACGTCGTCGAGGTCGGACAGGGCCGCCTCGTCCGGCAGTTCGGCCTGCCTGCCGCGGCGGCGGACCGCGTCGATGGCGGCGTTGCGGCCGACGAAGATCAGCCAGGCGGCGGGGTCGCGGGGCGGCCCCTTGAGCGGCCAGGCCTTCAGCGCCCTGAGGCAGGCCTCCTGATAGGCCTCCTCGGCCGTGTCGAGGTCGCGGAAATAGCGCAGCAGGGCGGCGACCGCCTGGGGACGGGCCGAAGTCAGGGCGGCGTCGATCCAGGCAAGGTCGGTCAAGCCGGCATGCTCCCGGGCAGATAGACGCGGACCGGTCGGATCTCGTAGGCGCCGCCGGGATTGACCTTGGCCAGGTCACCGGCGAAGGCGAGCGCCTCCTCCAGGTCGTCGCAATCGACGACATAGAAGCCCAGCAGCTGTTCCTTGGTCTCAGCGAAGGGACCGTCGATCACCAGCGGCGGGTCGGAATCCTTGCGCAGGGTGGTGGCCGAGGTGGTGGGCAGGAGCCGCAGGGCGGGGCCCATCTTGCCCTTGGCGGCCATGGCCTTGTGGACGACGTCGAGCCTGGCCATGACCGCGTCGTCCTCCTCCTGGGTCCAGGAATAGACGACGTCCTCGGAATTGTAGCAGAGCAGAGCGTAGAGCATGGGCGGGCCTTCCTCGTCGCGGTCTCAGGACGAACGACTATGCGCGACCCCGACACCGGCTGGCAAAAATAGAGGAAAACCACCGGTCAAGGCCCTCGCCGCGTCCCCGGCCCGGTCTTTACGAGCCGCGCCAAATGTCGCCATCTGGAGCGAACCAGCTTGGGAGGAATAATGAAGCCGATCACGTCGATGCTCGCCGCCATATCGCTTGCAGCCGCCGCCGCGGGCGGCGGCGTCCTGGCCGCCGAGCCCGCCCCTGTCGCGGCCCCCGCCCCGCCGCTCCCCTACGGGACGCCCATCACCCTCGAGCAGGCCCGGGCCGTGGTGGCCGCGGCGGAAGCCGAGGCGAAGAAGCGCGGCGTCGCCATCTCCGTCGCGGTGGTGGACACCGGCGGCTATATGGTCCTGGCCGAACGGATGACCGGGGTCTCCGAGGCCTCGTCCGAAACCGTGTTCCTGAAGGCCAAGTCCGCGGTGATCTGGCAGCGGCCGACCTCGACCTGGCTCCCGGCGATCGCGGCCAGCAACGGGGCCCAGCTCAACTATCCCCATGTCTGGCCCGGGGCCGGCGGCGAGGTGGTCGTGGCTGGCGGCCGTACCATTGGCGGCGTGGGAGTCGGGGGCGGGGCCGCCGAGGGCGAAATCGCCAAGATCGCCGCCGCCGCCCTGCGCTAGGGCGGCGGCCAGAGCGCGCGGGGATAGGGCAACTTATCGGTTGCACTTTCCCCGTTGCGACGGCATAAACGGGCAACCAGGAGGTTGCCCATGACCGACCGTATCGAGAAGGCCATCGATCTGAACGCCCCCGTCGACCGGGTCTGGCGGGCGCTCACCGACCACGCAGAGTTCGGCGAATGGTTCCGGGTGAAGCTGGAGGGCCCCTTCGTCCCCGGACAACCGACCAGGGGCCGGATCACCCACCCCGGCTACGAACACGTCGTCTGGGAGGCCAGGGTGGTGACGATGGACAGGCCGCGCCTGTTCTCCTTCACCTGGCACCCGTACGGGGTCGACCCCAAGGTGGACTATTCGAAGGAGACCCCCACCCTGGTGGAGTTCCGGCTGGAGCCGACGCCCGGCGGGACCCATCTGACCGTCGTCGAGTCCGGCTTCGACGCCATCCCCGCCCATCGCCGCGACGAGGCCCTGCGGATGAACGACAGGGGTTGGACCCAGCAGGTCCAGAACATCAAGGCCCATGTGGAGCACTGATGTCGAGCGCTAGCCCGCAGGCCCGCGCCCCCGATCCGGCCCCGGTGTTCGCCGCCCTGGGCGACCCGACGCGACTGTCCTTGTTGATGAAGCTCAGCGACGGGCGGACCCAGTCGATCGCCCGGTTGTCAGCCGACACGCGGCTGACCCGCCAGGCGGTGACCAAGCATCTGCACGTGCTGGAAAAGGCCGGGCTGGTCAGCAGCGTCCGGGCGGGACGCGAAAGCCAATTCGCCTACCGGCCCGAGCCGATCAGGGCGGCCCGGTCCTATCTGGACACCGTCTCGGCCCAGTGGGACGAGGCCCTGGGACGGCTGAAGACCCTGGTGGAGAATGGATCCTAGCGGTCGAAATCTGAAACTTGAGTCCAGGGGTGTCGAACCGTTAGCGCACGCGGTCCTGATATCCGCTTCCAGGCGGGGGGGCCGAACGGATCAACACCTTCTCCGCCGTCCGCTTCCCGGCGAGCCTCGCCAGACCGCTATCCAGCTCCCTCGCTGAACGCATCAGCCGCTAGTAGACGCCTTCAACCTCGATCAACGCGTAAGGGCGCCGATTGGAAAGCTTCCGATGAGACGGAGCGCTCCGCCCCTGTCGGCCGACTCTGGCGGGGTTACTTGCGGAGACTGGCCTGATGGGAAACGGCTAGCCCCTTGCCTCCCCGCGGCTGCGATGCTGTTGTTTCGTAAACACAAGCGGAAGGCCGCGTCCCCTGCGAACTTCCCGCGCAGGAAAAAGATATGTCCAGGAAAATGGTCGCGGCGGCGCTCGCATTACTGGCGGGAGCCGGCTCCTGCCTGTCGGCTGTCGCCGCTCCGGTCGATTGGCCCAGCTATAACCGCACCCTGACCTCGGGCCGCTTCGCCCCCCTCGCCCAGATCGACCGGCGCAACGTGGGGGGGCTGAAGGTGCTGTGCGCCTACGACACCGGCCAGATGAACGCCTTCCAGCCGGGCCTGGTGGAGGTCGGCGACACCCTTTACGCCACCACCGAGCAGGACACCATCGCGCTCGACCCCGACACCTGCCGCGAGAAGTGGCGCGTGCATGACGCAGTGCCCAGCAGCCACCTAGGCGCGGCGCGCGGGGTGGCGATCCTGGACGGCCGGCTGTTTCGCGGCGGCGCGGACGGCCGGGTCCGGGCCTACGACGCCAAGACCGGCCGGCGCCTGTGGACGACGCAGATCGCCGACCGCGGCAAGGGCGAGACCGTCCCGGCCGCCCCCATCGCCTGGAACGGCATGGTGTTCATCGGCAACGCGGGGGGCGACATCAAGGGGGTGAAGGGCCGCATGTACGGCCTGGACGCCGCCACCGGCAAGATTCGCTGGGAGTTCTACCTCGTGCCCAAGGGATCGGCCGACGTGGCCCGCGGCCCGCAGGCGCCGGGCGCGCCCGCCGCCCTGGCCAGGAGCTGGAAGACCGCGCCCGGATTCGAGGCGACCGGCGGCGCCACCTGGACCTCCTACACCCTCGATCCGGCCTCAGGCCTACTCTACGTGCCCGGCGGCAACCCCGCGCCCGATTTCGTCAAGGACTACCGCAAGGGCGACGACCTGTTCACCGGCTCCGTCGTGGTGCTGGACGCCAGGACCGGCGCCTATCGCAGCCACATCCAGCTTGTGCGGCGCGATTTTCACGACTGGGACGTGGCCGCCGCCCCGGTCCTGCTCACCACCAAGGGCGGACGGCGCATGCTGGCCGTGGCGCCCAAGGACGGGCGGCTCTACGGAATCGACCTCGCCCGCAACCGCATCCTCTATCGCGCGCCCGTGACCCGCGTGACCAATGCGGACGAGCCCCTGACGCCGCTGGGCGTGCGTTTCTGCCCCGGCACGAAGGGGGGCGCGGAATGGAACGGCCCGGCCTACGACGAGGTCAACGGAACCATACTGACCGGCGAGGTCGACTGGTGCACCACGGTCCATACCGACTCCGAGGACGCCTTGCTGGACGTCGCACCCGGCCGATCGTGGAGCGGCTCCCAGGCGGATGGGTTCGGACTCTCGGACGATCCCTCGCAATGGGCCGGCTGGCTGATCGCCACCGACGCCGCCACCGGCGCCCAGAGGTGGCGCTTCAAGGCGCCCTTCCCCTTCATCGGCGGCGTGACCCCGACGGCCGGCGGCCTGGTCCTTACCGGAGACATGGGCGGAACCCTCTACGCCTTCGATTCGGCGACGGGCGCCAAGCTGTGGTCCCAGGACCTGGGCGGCGCTGTCGGCGGTGGGGTGATCACCTACGACACCGGCCAGGGCCAGAAGATCGCCGTGGCCGCCGGCATGACCTCGCCGATCTGGCCGACGCGCAAGGTGACCGGGCGCATCCTGGTCCTGGGCCTGGGGCCCACATGAGGGACGCCATATCCGCCTCAGAACGCGGAAGTCTGCACGGCTCCGAAACCGGACCCTTGCCAGCACATCCTGAAGCGTGGACGTATGGAGACGACAACCATCAAGGCGGCGCCTTCAAATAGTCTCTTGCGTGACGGCTGCGATGGTCTGAGCTTAAGGTCGTTGTCATGCCCAACGACGGGGCTCTCGACACCAGGAAAACGGGAGAAGGCCGATGTGCGATTCTGACATCAACCGCCGGGCGTTCACCGCCGCGTCCATCGCCGCGGGCGCCGCCCTGGTCGCCGCCAACGTGGCTCGCGCCCAGGAAGCAGGCGTCACCGAAAGCGAGGTCCAGATCAAGACCCCCGACGGGATGACCGATGCGGCGCTCTACACCCCCAAGGGCAAGGGGCCGTTCCCGGGCGTGCTGATCTTCACCGACATCTTTGGCCTGCGCCCCGCCTCCCGCGCGGTGGGTCGCCGCCTGGCGATCGAAGGCTATGTCGCCCTGGTGACCAATCCCTTCTATCGCACCAAGAAAGGCCCGGTCATGGAGCCGGCGGTCCAGGCGACGTTCAACTTCGCCAAGGACGGCGCCCTGCTGCAACCGCATATGGCGGTGCTGACGCCGGAGGCCACGACGCGCGACGAGCTGGCCTGGCTGGCTTATCTCGACGCCCTGCCCCAGGTGTCCAAGAAGGCCAAGCTCGGCGTCGATGGCTATTGCATGGGCGGTCCGCGCGTCGTCCAGGCCTCGGCCCTGCGGCCCGACCGCGTCGGCGCCGCCTTCACCGCCCACCCCGGCAACGCCCTGGTCACCGAAAAGCCCGACAGCCCTCACCTGCTGGCGCCCAAGATCAAGGCCAAGTCGTTCTTCGCCATCGCCCAGAACGACGCCATGCAGAAGCCTGACCTCGCCAACCAGATGAAGGCCGCCTATGCCGCCGCCGGCAACCCTTGCGGGGCCGAGGTCTACAAGGCCAACCATGGTTGGACGATGCCGGACAGCGCCGCCTACAACAAGGACGAGGCCGAACGCGCCTGGGTCCAGCGGCTCTCGCTGTACAAGTCGGCGCTGGTCTAGGGCCTCCGCGGCGGCTGGCGCGAGGCGGCTTGAGCAGCGCCCCACCGGCCGCGGGCGGGCGCCAGGCGTTGGGTTCCGCCCGTTAGTTCAGCGTCTCGACCGGGACGTCGGCCAGGGCCTTGTGGATCTGTTTCAGCAGCCGGCGGGTGGCGCCGCTGGGGGCCGAATGGATGCCGGCTTCGCACCACAGCTCCGCCTCCGGGCCATAGCGCCTGCGCAGCTCCAGGGCGTCATGAAGGACGGCGACGGCCTGCGCCTTGTTGCGCACGAAGATCGACAGCATGCCCATGGTGTTTCCTCCCGGGACAAAGACCCGAACCGGGAAGGGCTCCTTCAAGTCCGGCGCCGGGGCGCCGCCGCCTTTGCGTCTCAATGGAAATCCCTCGACTTGGGAAGGACCCGCACGTTGCGCGGATGGGCGGCGTGGACGGGCCCGCGGACCTGCGAGGCGGGGCTGGGAGCCAGGAGCGGCAGCTCGGGTTCGGCCAGGCGGTACAGGGCGGCGCTGCGGTCGACCAGGCGGTGGACCATGATGTGGACGACCCCTTCGGGGCTCCTCTGGATGCGGCCGACCGCCATCACCAGCCGCGCACCCATGACCACCTTGCGGTAGCGTTCGAACACCTTGGGCATGACCACCAGATTGGCGACCCCGGTCTCGTCCTCGATGGTCATGAAACAGACCACCCCCGCCCCCGGCCGCTGGCGCACCAGCACCACGCCGGCGCAGGTCGCCGGATCGGCGTCCTTCAGCTCCGCGGTCCTGGCGCAGCTCACCGCCCGCTCGGCGGCGAAGTCGGCGCGCAGGAAGGCCATGGGGTGGCCCTTCAGCGACAGCCGGGTGGTCTGGTAGTCGGCGACCACATGTTCGGACAGGGCCATGTCCGGCAGGGCCAGTTCGACCTCCGGTCCCGGCGCCTCGGCGATCAGGGGAACGGGGGCGGCGCTTCCGGCCACCGCCTGCGAATCCCACAGGGCCCGGCGGCGGTCGAGACCGAGGCTGCGGAAGGCGTCGGCCTCGGCCAGGCGCTGCAACTGCGCGCGGGTCAGGCCAGAGCGTCTGACCAGGGTGTCGAAGTCGCCGAAGCCCTCCCCGCGGGCGTCGATCAACTGTCGCGCCCAGCCTTCGGCGACGCCGCCGATCTGGCGAAAGCCCAGCCGCAGGGCCAGGCCGTTTTCCCCCGGCTCCAGGGTGCAGTCCCATTCGCTGTATTCGACATCGACGGGGCGCACCTCCACTCCGTGTTCGCGGGCGTCGCGGACGATCTGGGCCGGGGCGTAGAAGCCCATCGGCTGGGCGTTGAGCAGGGCGCAGGCGAAGGCGGCCGGATGGTGGCGCTTCAACCAGGCCGAGACCCAGACCAGCTTGGCGAAGCTGGCCGCGTGGCTTTCGGGGAAGCCGTAGGCGCCGAACCCCTCGATCTGCTTGAAGCAGCGTTCGGCGAACTCGGCCGGATAGCCGCGGGCGGTCATGCCGCCGACCATCTTGTCCCGATACAGGTCCATCTTGCCGGCGTTCTTGAAGGTGGCCATGGCCCGGCGCAGGCCGTCGGCCTCGGACGGGGTGAAATGGGCGGCGGTGATGGCGAGCTGCATGGCCTGTTCCTGGAACAAGGGCACGCCCAGGGTCTTGCCCAGCACCTGTTCCAGCTCGTCGGCGGGGCCGTGTTCGGGCGAGGGCTTCTCGAACGCCCAGGTCCGGTCCAGCCCCTGCTTGCGGCGCAGATAGGGGTGGACCATGTCGCCCTGGATCGGACCGGGGCGGACGATCGCCACCTCGATGACCAGGTCGTAGAACTTGTCCGGCTTCAGCCGGGGCAGCATGTTCATCTGCGCCCGGCTCTCGATCTGGAACACCCCGATGGTGTCGGCCTTTTGCAGCATCGCATAGACGGCCGGATCGTCCGGCGGCAGGTCGGCCATGTCCGCCACGTCCCGCTCGCCGTGCAGCCGCATCAGGTCGAACGCCTTGCGGATGCAGGTCAGCATGCCCAGCGCCAGCACGTCGACCTTCATGATCCCCAGTTCGTCGATGTCGTCCTTGTCCCATTCGATGAAGGTGCGGTCCTTCATCGCCCCGTTGGCGATGGGCACGGTCTCGTCCAGCCGCCGCCGGGTGAGGATGAAGCCGCCGACATGCTGGGACAGGTGACGCGGAAAGCCGATCAGGTCGTTGGCCAACAGCACCGCCGACCGGATCAGCGGATTTTCCGGGTCGAGGCCGGCCTGGCGGATGTGATCGTCGGGCAGGCCGTCGCCCCAGCTCCCCCAGACCGTGCCGGCCAGGGCCCCGGTGACGTCCTCGGACAGGCCCAGCACCTTGCCGACCTCGCGGATGGCGCTGCGCGGGCGATAGTGGATCACCGTGGCGCAGATGGCGGCGCGGTGACGGCCATAGCGGTTGTAGATGTACTGGATCACCTCCTCGCGCCGCTCGTGCTCGAAGTCGACGTCGATGTCGGGCGGCTCCTTGCGGTCGCTGGAGACGAAGCGGGCGAAGAGCAGGTCGATCTGCATGGGATCGACCGCGGTCACGCCCAGGCAGTAGCAGACCACGCTGTTGGCGGCCGAGCCGCGCCCCTGGCACAGGATGTTCTGGCTGCGGGCGTAGCGGACGACGTCGTGGACAGTGAGGAAATAGGGGGCGTAGTCCTCGGCGCGGATGAAGGCGAACTCGGTCTCGATCATCCCGCGCACCTTGTCCGGAATCCCGTCCGGATAGCGCCAGCGGGCGCCCTCCCAGGTCAGGTCTTCCAGATGCTGTTGCGGGGTCTTGCCCGGCGGGACCGGCTCGTCCGGATATTCGTAGCGTAATTGGCCGAGGTCGAAACGGCAGCGCGCCGCCAGTCTCTGGGTCTCGGCGATGGCGTCCGGATGGTCGCGGAACAGCCGGGCCATTTCCGCGGGGCTTTTCAGATGCCTTTCGCCGTTGGCTTCCAGCCGCCGGCCCGCCGCGTCCAGGGTGGTGCGCTCGCGGATGCAGCTCATCACGTCCTGCAGCGGGCGCCGGTCGGGAGCGTGGTAGAGCACGTCGTTGGTGGCGAGCAGCTTCGCCCCCGCCGCGGCGGCGCATTCGGCCAGACGGTCCAGGCGGCGCGCGTCGGCCGGGCCATAGGCGACCCGCGCGGCCAGCCAGACCCGGTCGGGGGCGGCGGCGACCAGACGCTGCAGCGCCTCGGCGAAGGCCGCATCCAGCCGCCCGGGCGGAACGAGCGCCAGGCACAGGCCCTCGGCGTGCGCGACCAGGTCGTCCAGCGACAGGGTGCAGTCGCCCTTCTTGCCCCCGGTCCGCGTGCCGCCCAGGGTCAGAAGCCGGGTCAGGCGGGCGTAGCCCTCGCGATCCTCGGGGTAGGCCAGGATATCGGGCGTATCGTCGGCGAAGGCGATGCGGGCGCCGACCACCAGTTTCAGGCCCTGCTCCTTGGCCGCGGCGTGGGCGCGGACCACCCCGGCCAGGGTGTTGCGGTCGGTCACGGCGATGGCGGTGTGGCCCAGCGCCCTGGCCGTCTCCACCAGTTCCTGCGGCCGGGACGCTCCGCGCAGGAAGGAGAAACAGGAAGCGACCGCCAGTTCGGCGTAAGCCGTCATGTCCCCTTCTCCCCTTGCGGGAGAAGGCAGATGCGGGGGCGTCTCATGCGAACAGCCCGTGGATGAACCAGCGGGGCGCCTCGCCCGGCCGGTCGTAGCGGCCTTCGCGGAACACCCAGTAGCGGCGGCCCGTCTCGTCCTCCAACCGGTAATAGTCGCGCGTCCGGGCCAGTTCGGTGGCGCGGCCCCATTCCGGCTCCAGCCGCTCAGGGCCTTCGGCGGCGACGACCAGACGCTGGAGCCGCCGCCACTTGAACCGGTCGGGGGCGCCCTCGGGGACGACCGCCGTCACCTCGATCGGCTGGGGCGCCGCGAACAGGGTGAGGGGACGCAAGGGAACGCCCTCGTCCCTGGCCGGCGGTTCTCCGGTCCAGGCGGCGGGGGCGCAAGGGTCGAACGGCGCGGCGCGGACGCACAGTTCCGGCGTCCGGGTCTCGGGCGCGGGACTGACCCGGCGCACCACCCCCTGCCCCAGCCGGGCCGAGAGACGGTCGACCAGGGCGGCGAAACCGGCCGCGGAGGGTTCGGCCTGCAGCAGGTCCTGGGCCAGGGCCTCCGCGGGCTGGGTGCGGCGCGCCCACAACCGAAGCAGGTCGAAGCCGAAGTCGGCCTCCAGTCCCTCGTTCAAGGCCCCGATCCGTTCGGCGAACAGGGCGGCGATGCGGACAGGGTCGCGCAGGGGCCGGCTGGCCGCCACCTTCAGCCATCGCACCGCCCCGTCCACCCGGTGCAGCTCCAGCACGAACAGGCGCGCGCCCAGGCGTTCGGCCTCCAGCCGCCGGCACAGGTCGGCGGCCAGGCCGGCGGCCAGGCGCAGCACCTGGTCCTCCTCCCCCACCGGCTCGGCCAGGCGGCGTTCGGTGCAGTAGGGTGAGATCTCCAGTTTCAGCACCAGGGGCGCGGCGCGGGTCCCCAGCGCCTCGTCCAGCCGCTGCAGCACCCCCTCGCCCAGCCGCCGGGCCAAGGCCGGGCGGGCCAGGGCCGGGGCGATCTGGCCGACCCGGCGCAGGCCCAGGCCCCGCAGCATGGCCAGGGTCTCCTCCTCCAGCCTCAGCGCCGCCATCGGCAGGGGCGCCAGGATGTCGGCGCGCTCCCCCGGCTCGGCGATGGGGCGCTGCCCATGGCGGGCCAGGGCCCAGGCCAGGCCGGGCGTGTCGGCGATCCCGTAGCGGGCGGAAAAGCCCCGGGCGGCCAGGCGCGAGACCAGGTCGTCCGCCAGGGTCGCCTCGCCCCCGAACAGGGGAGCGGCGCCGGTGACGTTGAGGTCTATCCCGTCGGGGGCGTCGACCGCCAGGGACGGGGTATAGCGGCGGCAGGCCTCGGCCACGCCCTTCAGGGTCGCCAGGTCGGCGTTCGCGTCGGCGTCGGCGGCCAGAAGTTCGGGGACCTGGGCGCGGGCCGAGGCCAGGGTCATGCCTGGAACCAGGCCCATGGCCTCGGCGGCCCGGTCGAGGGCCTGGATCCGAAGCGCGTTAGACTGCCTGACGGTAAGCGCCAGGGGCGAGCCCAGGGTCGGGTTCGCCCGCCGGACCCGGTCGATCGACAGGCGGTCGAGCCACAGGTGCAGATAGCGGCGCGGGGGGGCGGAAAACGCGGTCATCACTGTCCCACTCCAGGGTCCATTCGCCGGTGGGGCCCAGGCGGTTGCGCAGAAGACGAAGCTGAAAGGCCGGACGCCCCAGGCGCCTGCGGGTCCCCCGGCTGAGATGCGGGGCTGCCCGCCAGCGGCTGAGGGCGGCGCTGGTCCCGTCGAGGTCATGGGTGACCAGCAGGCCTAGGGTCCCCGCCCGCCGGGCCGAGAGGTTGAAGCGGCGGGTGACGGAAAGGTCGAGCCGCGGGGCGCGTCCAAGATCGGCCAGGACCGCGGCGACGGCGCCCGAACGCAGGGCCTCGTCCATCACCCGCAGCGCCTCGCCCTCGGTCCTCGCCCGGACGATGGCCAGGCGGTCCGGGTCCAGACCCAGGGCCTGCAGGCCGGGGGCGTAGGCCAGACCGGTTTCCCGCGTCGCCTCGGCCGCCTCGATCAGCAGGGCGCGGGTTGTGGGCCGCTCGGCCAGGGTCCGGGCGACCAGGGCGAGGCCGAAAGCCAGGGCCGCCGTCCCCTCCCCCGCCGCCTGATGGGTTCCTGCTGAGAGGCCCTCGCCGGCGAAGGCGGCGTCGATCGCCCGATGGCCGAAGCCGGCGACGCGGGGGGGCGTATCCTGGAGCTTGGCGCGGAGGAGGCTGGTCTCCTTCCCCCCTTGCGGGAGAAGGTGGGTGCGGAGCACCCGGATGAAGGGTCGCGCCGCTCCACCCGGCCGAGCCCGTTCAAACGAACAGCGGCCAACGTCGCAAGACCCCTCGTCCGTCGGCTCCGCCGACACCTTCTCCCGCAAGGGGAGAAGGAAAGCGCGATGAGTGTTCATTGTTTGTTCACACGCGCGCCGAAGCTCACCGGGACCACCTTGGCCTTGGACAGGGCCGTCTGCCGCCCGCGCTCGGCGCACAGGCCCGCCACCGGACAGCCGCCGCACCGGGTGCGGTGGTCTTGGCACAGCGTCTGGCCCAGACGTTTCAACAGCCAGTGCAGGTCGAAGAAATCATCGGCGGCCCAGTCGGCCGGGACCGCGTCGGTGATGCCGTGGCGCACGGCCTCCGGATCGGCGTTGCGGGAGGCCAGGCCGATGCGGCGGGCGACGCGCCAGACGTGGGTGTCGACCACCATGGCCCGACGTCCGAGGGTGGAGAAGTTGAGCACCGCGGCGGCCACCTTGTCGCCGACCCCCGGCAGCCGGCGCAGCCAGGCCATGGCCTGCTCCACCGGAACGTCGCCCAGGAATTCCAGGGACAGCGAGCCCCGCTCCAGGATTCTGGAAAGCGCCTCCGGCAACCAGCCTGCCTTGATCTCGGCAAAGGTGACCGGGGCGATAACCGCCTGGATCTCGCCCGGCGGCGCCTCGATCAGCCGGTCCCATGGGCGGTAGCGCGCCTTCAGCCGGTGATAGGCCGGCCAGGAAACCTCGTCATAGGTCCGGGCGCTGATCAGCGACTTCACCAGCTGGTCCACCGGCGCCAGCCGCGGCCCGTCCGCGAACGATCCGAACGCCAGCTTCAGCTTCTGGTGCACGGCCAGGACGGGGGGATCTGGGTCGAGGGCCAAGGAGAGCTGCATCGGGAAACCTCCGACACCATTAGAACATATAGAGAACGATTTGTCGAATCACCGGTTCCGTCAGAGGCGATCGAACAGGTCGGGGCCGTCGTCCAGCCGGGCGCCTTCGATCTCCAGCAACCGGCGCTTGGTCGCCACCCCGCCCGGGGCGGAAAAGCCGACCAGCTTGCCGCCCGCCCCCACCACCCGATGGCACGGGACCACGATGGGGACCGGGTTGCGTCCCAGGGCCACGCCGACGGCGCGGGCCATCTGCGGCGCGCCGATGCGCCGGGCCAGTTCGCCATAGGTGACCAGCGCGCCCGGCGGGATCGCCCGGATGGCCCGGTGCACCTTGGCCTCGAAGTCGGGAACGCCGGAGAAGTCCACCGCCACCTCGGAAAGGTCGCGAGGCTCGCCGTCCAGCAGGGCGACGATGGCCTCGATCGCCGCCCGGATCGGCGGCGGCGGGGGCGTCTCGGCCAGGTCGGGATGACGGCGGCGGATGCGGGCGCGGGTGGCCGCCGGACTCGCCTCGGGCAGGAACACCCCGGTCAGGCCCGCCGCGCTCCAGGCCAGGCCGCAAACGCCGAGCGCCGTATCGAACAGGGCGAAGCCGGAGGTGGTCATGAAGACCTATCTGGCGCGGGGGCGACCGTTTCGCCAGCCTGGCGCCAAAACAAAAAGAGACCAAACCTTGCGGTTTGGCCCCTGATCTTTGGGTGCGGGGATAGGATTTGAACCTATGACCTTCAGGTTATGAGCCTGACGAGCTACCGGGCTGCTCCACCCCGCGGCAAAGCTGTAGCAAAAGAGACGTGAAATGGAGGGTTGTGACCTTGAGAACTCGTCTGTCTTGCGGACCTGGCGGCGACCTACTCTCCCGCGCCTTAAGACGAAGTACCATTGGCCCTGGGGGACTTAACGACCGAGTTCGGAATGGGATCGGGTGGGGAACCCCCGGCAAAGCCACCAGGTCGGCAAGATAGACGAGAAGATATTGTCTTGGATTGGCAAATCAGAAGCCACTTCAGCGGCGACTTCGTCGCCGCGCATGGGCTTAACTGAGGTAACGATCAAGCCTATCGAGCGATTAGTACCAGTAAGCTTCACGGGTCGCCCCGCTTCCACACCTGGCCTATCAACGTGGTGGTCTACCACGGCTCTCAGCGAAGCCTTGTTTTGAGGTTAGTTTCCCGCTTAGATGCTTTCAGCGGTTATCTATTCCATACTTAGCTACCCTGCTGCGCGGCTGGCGCCACGACAGGTCCACCAGAGGTATGTCCATCCCGGTCCTCTCGTACTAGGGACAGATCCTCTCAAGCTTCGTACACCCACGGCAGATAGGGACCAAACTGTCTCACGACGTTCTGAACCCAGCTCACGTACCACTTTAATCGGCGAACAGCCGAACCCTTGGGACCTGCTCCAGCCCCAGGATGTGATGAGCCGACATCGAGGTGCCAAACTTTGCCGTCGATATGGACTCTTGGGCAAAATCAGCCTGTTATCCCTAGAGTACCTTTTATTCGTTGAGCGATGGCCCTTCCACGCAGAACCACCGGATCACTATGGCCGTCTTTCGACTCTGCTCGACTTGTCAGTCTCGCAGTCAGGCAGGCTTATGCCATTGCACTCGTCGAGCGATTTCCGACCGCTCTGAGCCTACCATCGCGCGCCTCCGTTACACTTTGGGAGGCGACCGCCCCAGTCAAACTGCCCGCCACGCCATGTCCCGGACCCGGATAACGGGCCGCGGTTAGACGTCAGCAACAACAAGGGTGGTATTTCAAGGTTGGCTCCACCGAAGCTGGCGCCCCGGATTCATAGCCTCCCACCTATCCTACACATGTTGCTGCTAACGCCAAGGCGAAGCTGCAGTAAAGGTTCATAGGGTCTTTCCGTCTGACCGCGGGAACCCCGCATCTTCACGGGGAATTCAATTTCGCTGAGCCTATGCTGGAGACAGTGGGGAAGTCGTTAC
>Ga0310811_10000182_pt1 | contig 91248 bp, 79 predicted proteins | sample YCmetagenome_FD_207642 | JGI IMG/M metagenome (GOLD analysis project Ga0310811, IMG submission 207642) | Soil microbial communities from experimental microcosm in Duke University, North Carolina, United States - YC | ecosystem: Engineered > Artificial ecosystem > Soil microcosm > Unclassified ... | reverse complement strand
TGTCAAGACTTTCCAGGACATGCTCAAAGCCGCCCTTCAAAAGCAGATCAGCGGCTCATGGCAAAAGGGACGCATGCAAGGCAACTGGTGGCTGCAAGGTCCTGGCTAGCTAAACCAGAGGTTGAGCTAGCGTCTAGTAAGGAAACAAGTCAATATGGATGCCCCACTGTTGCCTGAATTCGGCGCGGGGCAGCACGGAGTTAGGTGCCCGGGAAAGTGTTAATCGGAGGGTTAAGCGCGATGTTGTTTCTGTCTCTTCGCCGCCTTGCGTTGCGCCTTGGCTAATTTCTTGGCAGCTTTCCGCTGTTGCTTCGCCATCGTTTTTTGGCTTTTCTTTCCCGCCTTCCGGGCCTGCTCGGCACTATTCGGACCGCGATAGATTTGCGCGCGAGCCGGAGCCAGCCACGCGAGACTTATCAGCACGAGCACAAAGACCGCAATTCGTTTCATAGTGTCCTCAAGGCGGAACGTCAACCGCGCAAGAACCGGAACCCACACCGTCTTCTTGGCTTGCACTCAGCTTATGGTCCGCCGGAACCAGTGTCAATTCTCTAAAAAATGACCCCGCGGGGCGGCCTAATGCATCGCGCCGGCCGCCGGCTTATACACCAATCCGATCACCAGTCCCGCGAGTATCCACCCGATAAACGTGCTAATGCTCACTTCCAGCCCGAGCTTCAGGTTCATGTTCATGGTCACCAGGTTGGACATCGGGTGGATGCACGCAACGAAAACGCCCATCAGCAAGCCAAATTGCAGCCCCTTCATTGCCCCGGACGCGCCGTGGCACCAGCTCGCGTATACGACCACTGCCGCCAGTACTCCCACCAGCACCGACGCCAACCCGAATGGCATGTACTTCATTTGCATGTCCGATGACCGATACAACGCCGCCGAAGGCGCGAAATCCTTTCGGATCAGCCAGCCTTCCGTCAGGAATCCCCACGCGAAAAACACGATCACAGCCGCTACCGCCGCCAACAGCACCCGCGGGTAGTTCATGTGCTCTCCTTGAACAGCTTCGCTGATCTCGCCACGCGCGCGGCGCGGGCCGGTTTGTCGCCGAGAGAATACCTCCGAGGCACGAAAGAGTTGTCAATGATTCGTCTCCAGCAATGCGGCGCGGAGGAGGGTGGCCAATTCAAGCCCGCCTTTGGCTTGAGTGGGGCAGTTCCACAGCTGAACAAAGCCTCCCCGCCGCCCGCTCGCGCTTTCGCGCCGTCTCCGACTCGATCTCCACTCGTCCTTCGCATCCAGTGGCATAGTGGCGGAAACTACTCCACTCCCAGTCTTCCGGACGCTCACACAATCCCGCCCTGACCGGATTGCGATGAATGTATTTCAACTTTTCGACAAACTGCGGATAGTTCCGAATGTTGAAATCGTAATAGCGCTTTTGCCAGAAATGCTGTGGCCCACTCAAGCCCGATTTTGGCTTGAGTGGGAGTTTGCCGATCAGCCGGCGCGAGACTCCTTGCTTTAACGATTTCAGCGCGTCGTCCAGAGTGTGGTGTTGCGTTTCCTCGAGCCAGTCAGGAGGGGTGGCCCATTCAAGCCCGATTTTGGCTTGAGTCGGAGAGGAGGTGGCCCATTCAAGCCCGGTGTTGGCTTGAGTGGGAGGAGTGGAAGGGGCGGCCCATTCAAGCCCGATGTTGGCTTGAGTGGGGCAGTTCGGAGTGGGGAGAGTGGCCCATTCAAGCCCGCCTTTGGCTTGAGTGGGGGAGATGGGAGAGCAGTCAAAGGTTCTAGGATTTTCGAAATGGGCAACGGCAATCCCAGACTCATTCAAGACGATTGCACCGGCACTTGTGCAATCTCCAAATTCTTGTCAAGCCCGCTAAACGCCCCAATTTCCTCTAACCCACTGAATCAATTCCAAATAAAAACTTCCGAACCATGTCACAATTTCCCTCTCAATTTGCTATTCTGAGAATAAGGACATAAGACAAGGCGCGGACTCCCTCCGCGCCTTTTGCTTTTTAACCACATCTCCTGTTGAGGCGAGTGCTGAATCGGGAAAGTCGACAAACTATTTTTGTTCTTGGGTGGCGCAGCGCTTCCAGCGCTGCGATAGAGTTCCATGCTTGAGCGGCTTTAGCCGCTGAGGTGACTCATGGCCGCGCCACCGCGAGGCAACACAGGATACAGTTGTTACTTCATCACAGGTCTACCTTTCAGAAGCAGAGCCTCTTCCAGTCAGACAGAATGGCGAAGCTGTTTGTCGAAGTCTTGTCTCACTATCGGCTCCAGCAAAAATATCTCCTGCACGCGTTTGTGCTGATGCCAGATCATTTTCATCTGCTGATTACTCCCACGCTGACGCTGGAGAGGGCCATGCAGCTGGTCAAAGGCGGATTTTCTTATCGAGCACGCAAAGAGCTTGGGATCAATCATGAAATTTGGCAGCCGAGTTACTACGATCGCCGGGTCAGGAGTGTACCTGAGCACTCCGCTTTTCGTGACTACATTCATCTCAATCCCGTCAAGAGACGCCTGGCCAAAACGCCCGAAGAATATGCTTACAGTTCGGCCTCGCCTGGATTTGTGCCGAATGATTTACCTCGGCGGCTAAAGCCTGTAAGTCTGGGACCATGAACCGCAGCGCTCGAAAGCGCTGCGCCACCCAAAACCCCCATCAAGATCAAAGACTAGGCCGGAGCGTTTGAGCGAAGTCAAAAGGCGCGGATTCCTCCGCGCCTTTTGTGTTTTCTAACCACTAGCCACTAGCCATGAAAAAACCAAAATCCTACATGCCCGCCGGGTATCTCGGCACCAAACGTATGGGCGAGCTCGCCGAGCTGGCGTTCATGTATCGGGCGGCAAGCGAAGGCATCGGGGTCGCGAAGCCCTACGGTGACAGCCATGCCTACGATTTTCTCGTCCAGCACGGCCGCCGCCTGGCGCGCGTGCAAGTGAAATCCTGCTTCACCCAAGTCGGCCGTCCTGAAACCGGATTCACAATTCTGGCTCGTCACCGAATGCACAAGGGTGCCGGACAGCCATATTCCCCGGAAGACGTTGATTTCATAGCCGCATACATCGCGCCGTGCCAGGTCTGGTACCTGATTCCTATAGAAGCACTAAAAGGAGGCATTTCCATCCGTGTTTACCCTAAGCTTTGCCCCGGAGGAAAAACCAAGCGAGCCGGCGGATTCTATGAGACTTACCGCGAAGCCTGGCATCTGCTGAAGCAACCGGAAACAATCGAGACCGCGCCGAACAAGCAAAATGTAACGAACCGGGAGCTAGCGGACAATACTGTCGAGCCCGAGGGATCGCCCCACTGATCACTGATTAACGACCACCGACCACTGAATCACTGGCCACACTAGCCACTAGCAACTGACCTTGCCGCTTTCCCGCTCAACGTGTTAGCCTATCTGCATACAACTTAACGAGTTGAAAATATAGAAGGAGTGCATCAGGTTAGTGCTAGCCAGAGAGCAAAAGAAATCTGTCATCGATCAATACGGAACGCACCCCACCGATACGGGCAGCCCAGAAGTCCAAATCGCTCTGTTGAGCGAACGCATTGGTCAACTGACGGACCACTTCAAAACGCACCTGAAAGACCATGGCTCACGCCGCGGTCTTCTCATGCTGGTCAGTAAGCGACGTAGCTTGCTCGACTACCTCAAAAAATACGACTCCGAGCGCTACAAGACGGTCGTTCAGAGACTCGGCCTCCGCAAGTAGGAGGCTATTTCTTTTGGACTGTTTGTTCCGTAGATTTCGGAAGAGTGCCGTAGTGTATTTAGCGGCTTGAGGGTTGGAGTTCCTGCGCTGAGATACGAGCAACGAGCTGTGAGCAACCCAAGCTCCCAGCCTTCTCCGAAAAGTAAAGTCTTACGAGATTGCTCGACGCTCACTGCTCACTGCTCATAGCTGGCCTTAGTGCCCTCTTCACATTAAGGAAAAACAATGAAACACGAAATTACTGTTGATTTAGCCGGCGGCAAGCGCATCTCGTTCGAAACCGGAAACCTGGCCAAGCAGGCGCATGGCGCCGCTGTGGTCCGCATCGGCGACAACGTGGTATTGGCTACCGCGGTCTCAAATCCTGACCCGCGCGAGGGAATTGACTTTTTCCCGCTCACCGTTGACTACCGCGAGTACACCTACGCCGGCGGACGCATCCCCGGCGGATTCATCAAGCGCGAAGGCCGCCCCAGCGAACGCGAGATTCTCACCAGCCGCCAGATTGACCGTCCGGTTCGCCCGCTTTTTGCCGAGGGATTCAAGTGTGAAACCCAGGTGATTGCGTTTGTTCTCTCTGCCGATACGGAGAACGACCCTGACGTCGCCGGTATTAACGGTGCTTCCGCGGCGCTCACCATTTCCGACATTCCGTTCCTTGGCCCAATCGGCGCAGTGCGCGTGGGATTGGTTGACGGCCAGTTCATCATCAATCCGACCTACAGCGAGATGCGCGACAGCCTGCTGAACATCATGGTGGTCGGAACCGCTGACGGTATTGTCATGGTTGAATCGGGCGCGAAGGAAGTTAAAGAAGAGACGGTGGTTGACGCCATCGAGTTCGGCCATACCGAGATTAAGAAGATTTGCGCTGCCATCAACGAGCTGCGTAAGAAGGCCGGCAAGCCCAAGCGCGAAGTTACGCCGCCGGAGTTCGACCAGGCCTATTACGACGGGCTGAAAAAGAAAATCGGCGCGGACCTGACCGATCGGCTCGACACCCAGAAACATCCCAAGGCCGAGAGCTACAACCTGGTCCGTGCATTGAAGAAAGAGTTGGAAGCTGCTATTCCCGAGGACGACGAAGACGCGCGCGCAAAGCTGAAAACCTACTACGAAACTCTTCGTGAGCGGATCTTCCGTGAAGCCGTAACCCATCAGAAACGCCGCCCCGACGGCCGCGCCTTCGATCAGATTCGCGATATCTCCGTCGAAGTCGGCGTACTGCCCCGTACCCACGGCTCAGCGATCTTCACCCGCGGCGAAACCCAAGCCTTGGTAACGACAACTCTAGGCACCTCAGAAGATATGCAACGACTTGAGGCCTTCGAAGGCGAAGCCAAGAAGCGATTCATGCTGCATTACAACTTCCCGCCGTTCTCGGTCGGTGAAGTGGCGTTTCTGCGTGGCGCTGGCCGACGCGAGATCGGTCACGGCGCGTTAGCTGAACGCGCGATTTCCGCAGTTCTTCCTACGGACGAAAAGTGGCCCTACGCGATGCGTGTGGTTTCCGACATTCTGGAATCGAACGGATCGTCCTCCATGGCGACTGTCTGCGGCGCGGCACTATCGTTGATGGATGCTGGCGTTCCGCTGAAAGCTCCGGTGGCCGGCGTGGCGATGGGACTGGTAAAGGAAGGCGACGACTATGCCATCCTTACCGACATCGCGGGCGCAGAAGACCATTACGGCGACATGGATTTCAAAGTCGCCGGAACAAAAGATGGCATTACGGCGCTGCAGATGGACATCAAGGTCGGCGGCATCACGGCGCAGATCATGCGCGAAGCCCTGGCCCAGGCGCAGCGCGGGCGCTTGTTCATCCTTGGCAAGATGGATGAAGTAATCTCGACGCACCGCGAGAAGGTTTCAGCGTATGCGCCACGCATTTACACCCTGCAGATTCCGGTCGACAAGATTCGCGACGTGATTGGGCCCGGCGGCAAGATGATCCGCTCGATCATCGAGCAGACTGGCGTAAAGATCGACGTCGAAGATACGGGCAAGGTGAACGTTGCTTCGAACGATGAAGCTTCGGCGAGCAAGGCGCTGCAAATTATTCGCGACTTGACCGCGACTGCCGAAGTGGGGAAGACCTATCTCGGCAAAGTCACGCGCCTCGCTGATTTCGGAGCGTTCGTCGAAATCATCCCCGGAACTGAAGGCCTGCTGCACATCAGTGAAGTCGCCGAGCATCGGATCAAAGACGTTCGCGACGAACTGAAGGAAGGCGATCAGGTCTTGGTGAAGGTGCTGGCTGTCGAAGGCAACCGCATCCGGTTGTCGCGCAAAGCCATTTTGAAGGAACAGCGCGCGAAGATGGGTGGCGGCGCACCTCCGGTCGCTCCAGCAGAAGGCGAAACAGAGTCGGAAGCGCAGCCGGTTCCAGCAGGCGCGCCCGCATTGACGCTCGAAGGCGGGGCGGAATTTGAAGAAGGCGAAGAGCCGAACTTTAACCGCATCGAGCAGCCGCAACCCTCCGGCGGCGGAGATCGCGGCCCCGACCGTGGTGGAGATCGCGGAGGCCGTGGCGGACGTCCCGGTGGTGGCGGCGGTGGCGGCGGACGCCATCGTCGTCGTCGCGACGGTCGCGGCGGCGGGCGTGGTGGGCACGGCGGCGGTGGCGGAAGTCGTCACTGATTGGCTGAGATTCTGTTAACGTGACGGGCGTCCTCGCCCGTCTTTTTATTTGCGGAGTTAAGACATGAACTATCGTCCACTTGGGCGTACCGGTTGGAATGTTTCTGAAATCAGTTTTGGCGCCTGGGCCATCGGCGGCTTTTGGGGCAATGTGTCGGATGATGAGTCGCTCGCCGCGCTCAATCGCGCCATTGATGAAGGCGTGAACTTCATTGATACGGCCGATGTTTACGGCGATGGGCACAGCGAGCGGCTGATTGCGCAGATCAAAAAACAGCGCAGAGAAGAAATCATTGTCGCAACCAAGGCGGGACGAAAACTGCCGAAGCAGACAGTGGCGGGTTACAGCCGTGAAAACCTCACGCGCTGGATTGACGACAGTCTGCGCAATCTGCAAGTTGAGGCACTGGATCTGCTGCAACTGCATTGTCCTTCCACGGACCTCTACGAGCATGCCGAGGTGTTCGGAATGCTGGACGATCTCGTTCGTGCAGGGAAGGTCTGTTATTACGGTGTGAGCGTCGAAAAGATTGAAGAAGCGCTGAAGGCGATTGAGTATCCGAATGTGCAGAGCGTGCAGATTATCTTCAACTGTTTTCGCCAGCGTCCAGCGGAAGAATTCTTTCCGCGCGCGAAGGACAAGAAAGTGGGGATACTCGCGCGCGTGCCACTGGCAAGCGGCATGCTGACGGGAAAATTGCGTCCGGACTCCCAGTTTGCCAAAGATGATCATCGCAACTTCAATCGTCATGGAGAAATGTTCGATGTCGGTGAGACGTTCTCGGGAGTGGACTACGAAACAGGGCTGAAAGCTGCGGAAGAAATTCGCGCGCTGCTGCCGTCTGGAGTTTCGATGAGTCAGTTTGCCTTGCGCTGGATTCTGATGTTTGACGCGGTCACCTGCGCCATACCGGGAGGAAAGACGCCGGTGCAGGTTTCGGACAACTGCCGCGCGTCAGAACTGGATTCTCTTACATCTGAACAGATGGCGGGGGTGAAGCAGATCTACGATGAGAACATTCGCTCACTCGTCCATCACCGCTGGTAGCTATACTGCTCCGCTGCTTTTCCGTTTGGGGAGGATCTCCCCGATTCGCTTGATCTGCGCTCCCACTCCGCGCAGTTTTTCTTCGATGTTTTCGTACCCGCGATCGATGTGATAGACGCGGTCGATGATGGTTTCTCCTTCAGCGACCAGAGCGGCCAGCACCAGGGAAGCGGAAGCACGCAGATCGGAAGCGAGGACGGCAGCGCCGCTCAGCTGCGTCTTTCCCTTTACCACCGCGCGCCGGCCTTCGATCTTGATGTTCGCTCCCATGCGCACCATTTCCAGCGCATGCATGAATCGGTTCTCGAAAATATTTTCGGTGATGATCGAGGTGCCGTCGGCTTGAGTTGCCAGCGCCATGTACTGCGCCTGCATGTCAGTGGGGAAGCCAGGGTATTCTTCGGTGACGACCTCGGCTGCTTTCAGAGCCGGGCTTCCTTCCACTCGCACCGAATCGCCGTTTTGCCTGATTTTGACTCCGACTTCCTGCAGTTTCTGCAGCAATGCGCCGAGGTGCGTGGGATTGCACTCGGTGATATTCAAATCGCCGTCCGTAAGCGCGCCGGCGATGATGAAGGTCGCAGCCTCAATGCGGTCAGGAATAATGCGGTGCTTCGCGCCGCGAAGTTTCTCAACACCTTTTACATGGATGGTTGCCGTACCGGCACCTTCGATCCGTGCGCCCATTTTGTTGAGCAAATCGGCAAGATCGGCGACCTCCGGTTCTCGTGCGCAGTTGTGCATCACGGTTTCGCCTTCGGCAAGAGTGGCCGCCATCAGCAAATCTTCAGTGCCGGTAACCGTGATCTTGTCGAAGCTGATCTCGGCGCCTTTCAATCTTTGTGCCGTGGCCTCGACGTAACCGTGTTCCTGGTTAATGTGCGCTCCCAGGCTCTCGAGTCCCTTTATGTGGAGATCAATTGGCCGGGCGCCAATGGCGCAACCGCCGGGAAGCGAAACACGAGCCTTGCCGCAGCGAGCGACCAGTGGACCGAGCACCAGCGTGGACGCCCGCATGGTCTTGACCAACTCGTAGGAAGCCGCGGGCGATCTCAGATTGCGGCAGCAAATGGTTGTGCGGTGATGGGCGCGCCCGTAACCGAGCTCAACTTCCGCACCCATCGCGGTCAGGAGCTTGCGCGTGGTTTCGATGTCGCGAACCTGCGGGATGTTTTCAAGGATGACAGGTTCTTCTGTAAGCAAGGCCGCGGCCATGGCGGGCAGCGCGGCATTTTTAGCGCCGCTGATACGGACCGTGCCAAGCAGGGGATTGCCGCCGCGAATTACGAATTTATCCATATCGCGATACGTCTCAGAATGTTGCGCTTTTCAGATTCTAGCCGGAAAGCGGGGAGTTGGCTGGTTACCTCTGTTCATTGCGTGAGGTTGATGACGCAACGGCTATGGCTCGCCGTACGTGACCATGAGCATTGCGCAAAGCCTTGCTGGCTCTACTTTTGGAAACATCGGCCTTTGCCATGACAATCGCGACCGGCACTTCGTTTCCTGCCCGCCGCAGCGCAGTTCGCGCCTGGGCCACATCGATCCCAAGCACTTGTTCGACAATTCTCACGGCCCGCGCCGTCAATTTTGTATTTTTCTGATGCAGATTCACCATCAGATTTCCATACACATATCCCAGACGCACCATGGCGCCGGTCGAGATCATATTCAGGGCCAGCTTTTCGGCTGTGCCAGCCTTCATCCGCGTGGAACCGGCGATGACTTCCGCGCCTGTCTCGATCACGATGGCGACATCAGCGGCGCTTTCGAGCGGCGTAGAACGATTGCAGGTGACGGCAATAGTCTTAGCCCCTTGAACTCGCGAGTACTTGATCGCCGCGACAGTGAATGGAGTGCGGCCGCTGGCCGCGATGCCTATTACCACATCTTTGGGGCCCGGCCGTCGCTTGCGGATTTCGCGAACGCCGAGTTCTTCGGAGTCTTCGTCGGCCTCAACCGCTGCCCAGAGCGCCTTCGGACCGCCCGCCATGACGAATTGAACCAGGTTGGGATCGGTGTCGAAAGTCGGCGGGCATTCGGAAGCGTCCAAGGCAGCGATGCGCCCGCTGGTACCGGTGCCAACATAAATCAGTCTTCCACCGTTCGCTAATGCGTCGGCGACCGAATCGATTGCTTTTGCAATCTGTGGCAAGGCGCGTTCGACTGCCCCGGCAACCATCACATCTTCGGAATTGATGATGCGAGCGATCTCCAGAGAGGATTTTGTGTCGAGATCGCTTGAAAGCGGGTTCAGTTGCTCGGTTGCGAGATCGTTCAGCACAAAGGAAGTGTTTCGGCGAGGCGACATTCAGGTTGTTGTCTCCAATGCTTCGATGACCGCGTCGTGAAATCTCGGGCGAATTTCTTTGATGGCCTGGTTGGAACAATCCGGCCAGGTCCGGTTTGTCAAAAGCGTGACCGAGACCTGCCGTTCCGGATCGATCCACAAAGACGTGCCCGTGTAACCGAGATGTCCAAGGGACGTCGGGGAAAAATATTTGCCCGATTGCGACGGAGCAGACGGTGTGTCCCAACCGAGCGCACGCGATGTACCAATTGGCGAGCTTTCGCGCCGGGTAAACGTTGCAATCGTTTGCGGCCGCAGGATCGGCGTTCCACCTGCAAGCATTGCGTGAGCAAAAGTAGCGATGTCGGCCGCATTCGAAAAGATGCCGGCGTGTCCCGCGACGCCGCCCAGCACTGATGCATTCTCGTCCTGCACTTCACCCTGAATGACTCGCTTACGAAATGTTCGATCGTCCGCGGTCGGCGGAATGTTGGATTTCCAGTCGGCTGAAGGATTGAAGGTCGTGTGAATCATCCCCAATGGCGAAAATACCTCTCGCGCACAGAATTGATCAAGAGATTCATCGGCGATGCGTTCGAGAGCCAGGCCGAGAGTGATGAAGCCAATATCGCTATACTCGGAGTGTGTTCCAGGATCGTTGTTAAGCAGGACTGCGAAAACCTGCCGCAATAGCTCCTCTCGAGCATTCGAACGAAGGAAGAGTTTTTCGTAAGCAGGTAGTCCCGAACTGTGTGCCAAGAGCATTCGAACCGTTACCTGGTCTCGTCTTCGGTCTTCACTTGCGAATTCCGACAACACGCCCACGATCGGGAGTTCGAGATCGAGTAACCCGCGTTCGTACAGGATCATCGCCATCGTCGTGGTCGCTACCACCTTCGAGACCGACGCGAGGTCGAACACGGTTGCGGCGCTGACCGCAGGCGACTCTGGATCGCAGGTAAAGCGTCCTATTGCCTTCAATGCGACAAGTTTCCCCGCATGTGTGATCGCGATCGAAGCGGCGGGGAACGCTTTCTCCCGAACGGCAGCGCGCAGGACGTCGAATGCGCGAGCAAACACCTGGTCCTGATTGCCGAAATGCTGTACCAGAGCGCGCTCCGGCGATGTGTTCACAGTATTCACAACAGCTAACAGCAGAATAAAGCAGTGTGCGATAGCCCGCAGTGGCACTGTCGGCACCCCGCCGCTGGTAACTTGATCTGGGTGGTTACTGCTGATGTAAAGTCAAGGCATTCGCGCCTTTAGTTCAAAACCGTTGCTTGTGACCCTGCTCGTTTACCTGTCCGCTAGTCTGGTGTGCGGGCAAAGCGAGAATCCACGCCTTTCCGCCGTCGATCAGGTAATTGAAACATCCATCCAGAATCACGAAGTTCCGGGCGCGGTGCTTCTGGTCGGGCACGACGGGCAGGTGATTTACCGCAAAGCATTCGGCAATCGCGCACTCGAGCCGACGCGAGCGCCCATGACGCCTGACACGATTTTCGATATCGCGTCGTTGACGAAAGTTGTTGCGACCACGACTGCCGTCATGCAACTGGAGGAACAAGGAAAGGTTCGACTGAACGACCCAGTGGTGAAGTACATTCCGGAGTTTGGGCAGGGCGGCAAGGGCGACATCACAGTTCGAGATCTGCTGACGCATTACTCAGGGCTTGCTCCGGATATCGATCTCAATCCTGCCTGGACCGGCCGCGATACTGCGTACAAACTCTCGTTCGCGGACGATCCGATCGCGCCGCCGGGAACGCGCTTTGTTTACAGTGACACGAACTTCATTGTTTTAGGCGCTCTAGTCGAGCGAGTGAGCGGAATGCCCCTGGATGTTTACTGTGAGCGAAACATCTTTTCGCCGTTGGGGATGTCGCACACGCGTTTTGTGCCGCCAAAGGAGTGGCTGCCACAGATCGCGCCTACGGAATACGACGAAACTGGTCAGATGCTGCGAGGTGTGGTCCACGACCCGCGTTCGCGCCGCATGGGCGGCGTGGCGGGCCATGCCGGCCTGTTTTCCAGCGCCGATGATCTCTCGAAGTTTGCGCAGGCGCTGCTCGATGACTCCTCAGTCTTGACGCCGCTTGCCATTCGAAAGATGACCAGCCCGGAGCAGCCGCCGAACGCGCCTGCGCTGCGCGGCTTTGGCTGGGACATTGATTCGCCTTTTTCTTCCAACCGCGGGGAGCTTCTGCCGGTTGGCTCGTTCGGGCACACGGGATTTACTGGCACCTCAATGTGGATTGACCCTACCACGCGCACTTACATCATTCTGCTCACGAACTCCGTGCATCCGCGAGGAAAAGGATCCGCGATTTCTCTTCGTGCAAAAGTTGCGACCGCAGTTGCTGCCGCAATCCCGCTAACTGCGAATGAGCAGGAGGCTATGCGCTGGAAGGCGATCACCGGCTATAACGAAGCCGCGACCGCAGGGCATCATCTTTTCGGCCGCAATGCAGCCGTGCTCACCGGCATTGACGTACTCGAACAGGATAGCTTCTCCGCACTGAAGGGAAAAAAGATCGGCGTCCTCACGAACCAGACAGGCATTGACTCTGCTGGCCGCCGCACTATTGACGTACTCGCTCACGCTGCCGGAGTGCAACTGACCGCAATTTTCAGTCCGGAGCATGGCGTAACCGGGGAACTCGACACCGAAAGAATCGGCAATTCGCGAGACGCGGCTACGGGCATCCCGGTTTATAGCGTTTACGGCAGCACTGATGCCGCGAGGCGTCCGCCCGCGGATGTGCTCAAACAGTTGGACGCGGTTGTAATCGATCTGCAGGATGCCGGCGTCCGCTTCTACACCTACGAAACCACGCTCGGATATTTTCTCGAGTCCGCCGCCAAGACCGGCGTCTCGGTGATCGTGCTGGACCGGCCCAATCCCATCAGCGGTGCACTCATTCAAGGGCCGATGTCGGAACCCGGGCGCGAGAATTTCACCAACTACGGTCCCATCCCCGTGCGCCACGGAATGACCATGGGCGAACTGGCGCAAATGTTCAACTCCGAACGGAAGATTCACGCAAAACTGACGGTCATCCCGATGCAAGGCTGGATGCGCGGCGACTGGTTTGATTCGACCGGATTGGAATGGCGGAATCCGTCTCCCAACCTGCGCAGCTTGACGGAAGCAACCTTGTATCCTGGTGTGGCGCTGATCGAAGGGACCAACGTTTCGGTCGGCCGCGGTACGGACACGCCGTTTGAAGTGGTTGGCGCACCCTGGATCAACAGTCGGGAGTTAGCGGAATACCTGAACGCGCGGCAGATCGCGGGCGTCCGGTTCGTGCCGGTGACGTTTACGCCTTCCTCTAGCAACTATTCGGGGCAGCCGTGCCGGGGAGTGAACATCGTGCTTACCGGCCGAGAATTTTTGGACGGCCCCGAACTCGGAATTGAGCTTGCCTCGGCTTTGATGAAGCTTTATCCCCAGCAGTGGCGGGTCGAGAAGATGATGGATATTCTCGCCAGCCAGGCGGTTTTCAGCGCGCTTGCTGCTGGTGGGGATCCTCACCGGATCGCAAGCGACTGGCAAGACGGGCTTGCGGGCTTTCTTAAGATTCGCGAGCGGTACCTGATTTACAAGTGACCGACTGGTTGCAGAGCGGCAGTCAAGAAAAGTTATTCCCCCTTGCAGGTTTCTCCGTAGAATGAATGCATCCAGGAGACCTTTCCTTGATCACCCTCGGCAATCTCAAGAACCAGCCCGCTAGCTCGTTCTATCGCTGCGCAGGCCCGAACTGCGGGATCCTGAAGCGCTCGAACGATCGCTGGTGGCTGATGTGGACCTCGGCGGTGAACTTCAATCAGCCGGTGTTATATCTCTGCGCCTGGGACGAGGAGATCGCCAATCGCGAAGGTACGCTTCACGTCTGCGGAGAACTTTGCGCGCAGAAACTGCAATCGCAATTTATGGGAAACATTCGAGAGAATCAGCTGCGAAAATTGAGCATGAGCCGGTGAGTTAATAAGAAAAAAGCTTTTAACTGCAGAGTTCGCTGAGAATTCGCCGAGGGCTCAGAAAATCCATTGCACATGCACTCTTCTCTGCGTTCTCGGCGTATTCTCTGCGATCTCTGCGGTTAAAGGCTTCTTAGGGCATTCGTTTATCCACAGAAGGAAGTGCGGGAAACTTGGCATGCGGTTCTGATTGATACCAGTAAGCTACCGAAGAGAAATCGTCCCCGCGATCATTGGCGTGCCCGTGCTCAATCGTCGCGCGCAGAGACTTGGTAAACGGAATCGGCGAATCCAGGTGGAAGCGGTAGAGCGACCATCTTGAATCCTTTTTCTCCGGTCCAACCACCGGCGCACCGAATAAATCGTAAAAGAATGGTTTGCCGCCAAAATCCCAGGCGCCGAGAAAATAATCTTCTGTACCAGTGCCGTTGATCGAGGGCAGCTTCTCGCCGTCGATGAAGAACATGTCGTCGCCTTCGCCCCACCAGCCATCGGCATTTTCGCGAACCGACATGGTCACGCCAACGAAATGCCCTCGTCCCGTTGCCTCCATCCAAAGGTAATTGTTTTTGCCGTCGAGATTGAGCTTCGCGTCGCGGACCGCCACGTTTGGCTTCGCCTGCCGATACTGTGCGTGGAAATAGAGGGTCTCGGTGGGAAGGGCAGAGCGATAAGCGCGCCAGTCGATGTTCCAGTACAACGAATCGATCTTCTCTGCGCCTTCGTTTGTCACGGTAATGCGCGCGTGCTTTTGGAAGGGCATCGGGAAAAAGGCGTTCAGCGCTTTATCGGCTCCGACGGCGAGCGGCTTCGACTGATACAAGAAATACTCGCCGTTACCCAGGCCAAAGAAATCCCCAATGGGAGCCTCTACGCTCGGCGTCTTCTCCTCGTCCCAATATATGCGCAGCACGATCTTTTTCAGGTGATACTGCTCGCGATCTGCGATCGTGAACCAGATGTGCGTGATCTGGCCGGGGCCATTTTCGTCCAGAACAGCAATGCTGGCGCCCGGCAGAACCGGACGAGCATCGGCATTTCCGCCGCTGCGGTCGTAGCTGGAAGAGCGCTTCAGAACGTAGTTGTGAGGACTGGTGAGCCCCTCCAACTGACTGTCGGCCTCCTGGGCGGCGCAAAACACGGCTGTGGTCAGCAGAAAAACCAGAAGCGACTTGTACATGTTCGGTCCTCGGATGCGCCCGCATAATACCAAAGATCGCGGGCCGTCACCGAGGGCGCTCGTACCGGAAATATAGGATAGACATCCGGCAAAACAAACTTTTCTCTGCGATGGCCGCATCGTACTTTCATTAGGTACTGTTTCCTGTCATCCTATGCAGGTCCGGAAAGGGAGGGTCCCCATGCGCGTTCTTGCAGTCCTGAGTCTGCTGGCCGGCCTCGCGCTGGCGCAGGACAGTATGTCCACCAAGCCGGCCTTGGCGCCTGGCACGCGCCCCTCCGCCCACGACGTCGTGATTCCCGCCGGCACCAAGCTGCCGATCAGGCTGAAGAACACGATCTCGACCAAGAGCAACCATGAAGGCGATCCGATCTACGCGCAATCGACGTTTCCGGTAGTAGTAAACGACAAAATCGTGATCCCGGCGGGTACGTATGTTCAGGGAAAAATCATCTCCGTCAAGCCAGCCGGGCGCCTCAAAGGACGCGCGGAAGTGCTGATCCATTTCACGACGTTGATCTACCCGAGCGGCTACACCGTGCTGCTTCCCGGTTCGCTCGACAATGCCGGCGGTGTGGACAATTCGAAGGTGAAGGACAAAGAAGGGACAATCCAGGCCGACAGCCAAAAGGCGAAGACTGCGGCGACCATTGCCCAACCCGCGGCCGAAGGCACGCTCATCGGAGCGGTGGCCCGCGGCGGTGAGGGAGCGTTAATAGGCGCGGGTGTTGGCGGCGCGGTCGGAACGGCAATCGCAGCGTTGAGCCACGGCAATGAAGTGAAGATGGGGCCAGGGACGACACTCGAAGTAGTTCTTCAGCGCGATGTTGCCGTGGATGCAACCAGAATCAGGGCAGTGGCGACAGCCGAAAACGAAAACTAGCTCACTTCAACTGAAACAGCGCATTCACGTGCGCAGTGATCGTGACGGTTTGCGGGGAAAATTCGCCCGTCGGTGGTTGCGCCATTTCGACATTCGCCCTCGGCGCTGCAGCCGCCATCATCATCGGGCGCACTGGAATTGCATTCTCAAAAGTATCCACAGACGCATAGATCAGCTCGCCAACGTTGCGAGCTCCGGCTCGCGCGACCGCCTCTGCCGAATCTCGCGCATGATGATATGCGTCTTCCACAGCCTTTGACTTCGCAGCGTCTTTTTCCTCGAGCGTGTAGTTGAGCTGCTGAGTGTCGGTAATGTCGGCGTTTGCGAGCTGCTGCAGAACCGGACCGATCTTGGCGAAGTCCTTCAGCTTGACCGACACGCTCGTGTTTACGCGATAGCCTACAAGCTTACGTTTTGGATTCTTGTAGTCGTAAACCGGCTGGATCGCGTAATACCCAACCTGGGCCAGCTTTGGATCCAGACCGTTCGAGCGGAGAATTTGCCGGACTTGCTCGGCCTGTTTTGATGCTCGGTCGTAAGCCGCGCCAGAAGTCTCTTCCTGTGCCGAGATCGAGAACTCGATCACCGCGGTGTCCGGACTGGCTTCATACTTTCCGTCCGCTCCGACGTAAACCGTATTCGGAAGAGCTGTAACCGCAGGATGCTCTTGTGCGATCACGTTCGCGGAAAAAACCGCAAGGAGAAGTGAAAGGAAATACCTATGTGCGACTCTGTGCCTTCTGTGGTTCATTTCTTAAACACTATCACGTACTTCTCCGAGCTTCCCCGCAAGAGCTCTTAACCGCAGAGTTCGCAGAGAAAACCGGAGAGTTCGCTGAGGAATCAGTATTTCCGGACTCCTGAAGCTGATCTTTGGACAGCTTTCCCGCGCCCCGCAATTCGCGCTCAATTACATATTTAGGAATTGTTCTCTCTCTTTCGTGAAATGGAGGCGTAAAAAAGCGTACAGGGACGCGGAGCCGCACGCAACCTGCGGCTCCAGCCTGGGAGCATTGAACTAGGGGAGTATCCCGTACACAACCAAGTGGTCCTTGGTGCCGATGTACACCTTGCCGTTGACAACGGTTGGCGGGGCAAACTTCACGTTTGAGCCGAGCGCGTCGCGCGTGGAGTTCTGTTTACTGTTGTAGAGCTCGTTCGAAACGTTGTTTGCGTCATAGGCGTGCAGGATTGCCTTCGACGGCTCGACCGCCCAGACGATTGCATTCTTGGTTCCATTGGCAGAAACCGTCGGGACCGCTCCGGGATAGCCGAACGTCTGTGGAGACAGGGACATGGGCCCGCTCAGCGATCCGTTCGAGAGCACGTAATCCTTGACGTGATCATTAGTCCCCGCAACGTACAAATGCCCATTCCAAAATGCGGGAGTGCTGTAGTCGCAATCATCATCGGTCGGACTGCAGGTGGCCGCGCCGGAGACCCGCATGCCAACTGCATTCTGGATCGACTGAATGTTCTGGTCCGCGGAGCTGTTGAATTTGCCCATGTTGTCGCGATTTACCACGTAGAGCGTTCCGTATTTTCCGCCACCAATCAGCTCATGGGGGAATTGCCCGGGAACCGCGAGGATGATTCCGGTGCTCGCCCCGAGATCAAGGTCGCCATTGTTAAAAAGGAAACCCGGAGAAAAGTAGTCGAGCACCTTGAGCGTCTTGTTGCTGCCCGGAGTCAATCTGATGTATGAGTTTCCGTAATCGCCGACCGCCGCATTGAGCGGGCCGTTTCCGGTGACTGTGTAAATTTCATTGTTCAGACTCGCGGCAAGCGCGCCTCCCCAGATCGCATTTTTGCCGCCGGGGCCGCTGCCGTTTCCCGCTACGTTGGGCGACGCATTGAAGACCGCGAGCTGCTGCTGAATGTTGAATGCGTTGTATCCAAGAATCCAACCGAAATAGTTGGCTCCCGTCGTCGTGCAGGATGGCTTGTCATTGATGGAGCCGAACGCGATGTACACAGCTCCATTCGCGTACAGCAGCGCTGAACGGTTGTTCTGCGCCGCGCCGTCGAACGTGATCACCCCATTCGTTGAGCCGCATGCATTTCCAGCGGTCGAAGCGTTGAGGGTCACCGGGCTATCGGACATCTCACTTCCGGTTGTGAGATCCAATTTATGCAGGGAATGCTGGAACGGTGCCGCTCCGCTGTTGGAGGTTCTGGCCTCGACATAAATCACGCCGTGGGCGCCCTGGGTTGGATCGATGAACATGGTTGAAGTGATGCCCACCGTCGGCGTATGGAACACCAGATTGCAATCGTTTTTGGGGACGGGGGTATCGAGGGTGCAGGGAACCGGCGTACCAATGGCTTGGTGCCAAAGCGGCGTGCAGGTGTTGCCGTCAGCGTCAAAGGCGTAAACACTGTTGTTTTCGGTCGCGACATAAACAACATTGTGCGTGACCCCGCCAACGCTGAGTTTTGGAACGAACAGGGGTTGTCCGTAAACGAAAGAATCAACCGGGCAGGAGAAAAGCTTTCCAAAGAGGGTTTGGTTCACTACTGACGGGGTCAACTTGGTCTCGTACAAGTTCGCTCCCGTGCGCTGAACGTTGTACTGATACGTGAGGACCGCCGTTCCGGTCACCGTGATATTGACTGTGTTCTGCGAAGTCCCGCCGCATCTGTCTTTGGCGACGATCGTGGTGGTGTAGGTGCCTGGGGCTTGGGGGAGGAAGGTGTCGAGCTTCGGGCCGCCTACGGAATAGGCGTTCACTCCTGGTTTCGGCTGGATAAACATGGTCGCAATCCCACCGGCGCAGGTCGACGAAGAAGCTGCCGCGATGTAGTGGACGGGATTGACGTCCTTGGAAGCGGCGACTGGGCTGCAGATGGCTATGCCCCCGCCGGTTGGGGCGGTGCATGCGGCATGGGCGGGAGTCTGGGTGACGACGACGGCTGCGGTAAATCCCAGACATGCCAGCACCATTCGGATGCGGCGCGGTTGTCTCCCTGGGTTTCGCAGCTTGCCGAGTGGCTTAAGAAAGGACATGACAGCAGTAGAGCCTGCTTCACAAGTCATCAAAACTCCTGGGGAAAAGGCGGGATATGTACGGCGTGCTTAGATGCAAGATGGGAGTGTGAGTTGTCGAAAGGCCAGAATTCTGGCGGCTTTTGGGGTTCTCGAACGCCCTAATGACACTGTCATCCTGAGCGAAGTTGGCGCAGCGCAAAGCGAGCGCCAATGCAGTCGAAGGACCTTGTGTTTCGCTTGCGCCATCACGGACGACGCAAGGCGTCCTCACGAGTGCGCTCGAGTTTTCGGTGATCATCGCTTCATGCCATCCAGTATCGACCCCACGATCCCTCCGACCACGCCGCCTTCCGTTGCGTTTCTAGTCTCGTGCGGGAGGTACTGGTCAATCGCATGAGCCAGCTTCGCGATCGGCAGCGTCTGCAGCCAGATTCGGCCAGGGCCGGTGAGCGAGGCGAGAAAGAGTCCGTCGCCGCCGAAGATCATGTTCTTGATGCCGGGAACGGTTGTGATATTGAAAGACACACTCGATTGAAACGCACCGACGTGGCCGGGATGCACGCGCAGAGTTTCCCCAGGTTGCAGGTCGCGGACGACGAGCTCTCCGGAAAGTTCTAACCATGCGGTGCCTTGTCCGCTGAGGTGTTGGAGTAGGAAGCCGCTGCCGCCGAAGATGCCTGCGCCGAGCGATTGCTGGAAGCCGACGGAAATCTGAATCTGCGGCGTCGAGCACAGAAAACCGTGGCGATGAATCATGTACTCGTGCCCGGGCGAGACCTCAACCGGTACGATGTGTCCCGGCAGCTTGGTCGCGAACGCCACTTCGCCCGGAGCGCCGAAGGCGCGGTACTCGGTCATGAAAATCGAGCCGCCGCCAGCCACGCGCTTCAGCACGCCAAACAGGCCTCCACCGCCGGCAAACTGCGTGTGCGTGGTCATCTGGATGGAGCTGCCCATCCACGAAAGCTCTCCTGCCTCGGAGATGACGGACTCGTTCGGTTCAAGAACGAACTCCAGGACGGGCATTGTGGTTCCAGTGATGCGTGATTGCATGCGGGCTCCTAATAGTCCAGTTATGCGTGCTGTATAGTCCAGTTTATGCGTGCTGTAATACGGGCTGGTCGCTCTTACGGAGGACGGAAATTTCCGGCGAACTCCGGTTGTACCGAACGAATGCACCTTTCCCTTTAAGGTTCTCGACGAACGTTTGTGCGGAACTTTCCCGGAAAAATGACCGCTCGATGTGGCCGGAATAATACTCGCCGGAGATGGAATAGGAGTAACCTACCTCCGCTGTGTAGTTGGGCAGAAGGAACCAAGTCTCTGAATCTCTATGCTGCGCTACTGATCCATACTCAACGCGACCTTTAATCACCGGCCAGTTTCGTGCTCCCAACCTGTTTGCCAGGTCTCTCCAGGTTGACAGATCAATGATTTCCAGAACATGCCGGGTCAGTAGTCTCGCAATGAGATTTCCATTGTTGCCGCCGAGTGAGAAGCTCTGGTCAGCCTTGCACACCGTTGAACATGAAGGATTGCCGAGCTTGTAGCGAACAAAAATCGCCTGAGCCTTAAGTTTGCCGATGCTATCCCAGGCGTCCTGCTCGTCGGCAAACTGCAGCAGAAGGTACCCCGAGTAGCGCTCTCCCTCGGCGACATACGAATAAGCGAGCTCTCCGAGAGCCTGACCGGAAACCGTATTCACGTTGATGCGTTCTACTATTCCTTGTGCAATCGGCCAACTTGCCGCACGCATCGAGCGAAGCCCTCCTGGTAGTCGTCGCACGAAAAAATAGATCGCTACCAAAATCGCGAACGCCACGGCTAGTCCATAGAGGCGCAAATACTCCGAGATGAATTCCGGTAGATGGAATACAGCGAGCATGTTGCTGGAAAGTATATTCATTAGCTTCATTCGAGCCAATGCGGCGAGGATAGAAGTCTTATAAAAAGCACATAGTCGCGGATGCTAATTCTGGTCCTTACGCGTGTCTTGCCTTCATCTCCGCGAGCAACTGCTCAATGCGTTCAGACTTCTCGATCGCCATGAAGCGGTCTTCGACGTCGTCGGCACCGAGCTCGGACTTCGCCTGGCTCACGGCTTCGTTGTGCGCCACTTTGTGCTTCAGGCGATCGAAGGCGGCAGTCTTCGAGTGGTCGCCGATGGCAATACGCGCGTCCTGCGCTTTGCCGACGGCGCGGGCGCGGCGATGCTGCGCGATCAGCACGTCGGCTTTGGCGCGGGCCTCTTCGAGTTTCTGCTCCAGCTTTCGCAGAGCGCTCTTGAGGTTCTCAACCTGGGCCTTCTGGTCGGCAACCTGCTGGGTGAAGCCGCCCGCCATCTCGCGATAGCTCTCCACGCGATGCAGCGCGGCGCGCGCCAGGTCGTCGTCTTTCTTGGTGACGGCGAGCTCGGCCTTGCGCACCCATTCGGTGGTCTTCTCTTCGTTTTCTTTCTGCTTGCGCTCGAGCAGGTGCTGGTCGGCGATGGCGATCGCCACCTGCGTCTTCACCTGCAAGAGCTGGTTCTGCATGTCGAGGATGACCTGCTTGATCATCTTTTCGGGATCCTCGGCCTTGTCGATCATGTCGTTGATGTTCGCTCGTACCAGTGTTGAAACGCGTTCAAGTAGTGCCATGGGAAACTCCTTCCAGCTCTTAGCTCTTAGCCTTTAGCTCTTAGCTCAAAACCCTAACCAATACAAAAACCTGGGGTGCCCCACTTCTCGCCGATTTTGCGAGAAGTGGGGAAGTACCCGCCTAACTTTTCACGGTCGGAGTCGGCGTCTGATCCGGCTTCGACTTCGGAGCGCAGGAATATGCGATCGCTACGCCGATACCTGCGCCAATTGCGATCCACGAGCCAACGTGGCCAAGCGACACGCCAAGCGCCGTGCCTATTCCGGCACCGAGGGCAACGCCGACTCCCAACGTCATTGGACTGCATTTCATGATTGCCTCCTGACTTCTCGACGATTGCGCGCCATCGCTGCCCCAATAACGACGCCGATCGCGATGCCGACCGCCAGCCACGCACCGCCGGAGCCGAGCGTAACGGCGATAGCAGCCCCGATGCCGGCGCCTAGAGCGATGCCGAGTCCGATTTGCATGGATGGTCGTTTCATTTGTTACCTCTGCTATTTGAGTGAGGCGGGCGAGGGCGCCCGCCCCACACGTCACAACCCGGCTACTTCTTCGCGCTTCCGTTCCCCGGCGGCAGAGCGTCTGGCGGCTTTGGCGATTTGTCGCCAATGCCGCGCACTTTCGACAACAAATCACTCATGCTCATCCCCGAGAGCGTTTCGAACAGCGCCGGAACCTGCGCCGCCATCTTGGTCAGGTCGCCGGTGATCTTGTTCATCCCCGTCGCGTCGCCGTTGCCGGTCGAGACCACGGTGATCTTGTCCACATTGGCCAGAGGCGCGGCCATGGCGCGAACCACTTCCGGCAGGCTGGTGAGCAGCTTGTCGTAGATGGCCGCCTGGTTGTACTCCTGGTACGCCTCGGCTTTCACGTTCATGGCCTTGGCTTCGGCCTCGCCCTTCTTGAAGATGATTTCCGATTCCGCCTCGCCCTGGGCACGGATCGAAGACGCATGGCCTTCGGCTTCGGCGATCAGGCGCTGCTTTTCGGCGGCGGCGAGGGTCTCGATACGATGGCGCTCGATCTCGGCGCCTTTCAGCACAGTCGCGATCAGTTCTTTCTCGCGGCGGTTGATTTCCGCTTCCTGAACCTTGACCTGTTGTTCTTTCTCGATCTGTTGCACCTTCACCTGCTCAGCCACGACTTGCTGCTGCATGATGTTGGTCTGGATGTCATACGCTTTATCGGCCTGCGCCTGCTGCCGCTTGGTGACTTCGACGTATTGCGCACGCTTTACTTCCAGATCGCGTTGCGCCTCAGCCTGTTTTGCCAGAGAGAGCGTTTCAGCCAGCACGCGCTCCTGGTCGGCCTGAGCTTTGGCGACTGCGGCCTCTCGAGTGGCGACAGCGCGCCGAATTGCGGTATCGCGGTCGGCTTCAGCGGTGGCAACATCAGCATCGCGCTTGATTCGCGCAACGTCCGGCCGGCCCATGTTGATGATGTATTCGTTCTTGTCGCGGACTTCCTTGATGGTGAACGAGATGACCTCAAGGCCCATCTTGTTCATGTCGTCGGCGCAGGTTGAGCGCATGCGGTCTCCGACCATCTCCGGCTGCTTGACGATCTCTTCAACCGTCAACTGACCGATGATGCCGCGCAGATGGCCTTCCATTACCAGCTTGATCAGGGCTTCGCGCTGCTGATCGGTTTTGGTAAGGAACTGCTCGGAAGCGGTCCAGATCGACTCGGTGTCCGACTTGACCTTGATCTGAGCGACCGCTTCCACCGTCACAGCGACGCCTTGCTTGGTGTAGAGGTCTTGCTGCGGCGCGACGTCGAACGACATCAGTTCGAGCGACAGGCCGTGACAATTTTCGAACATCGGCCAAACAATGGTGCCGTGGCCGGTGATTACGCGCTTGCCGCGGAATCCGTAAACGACGAGCGCTTCATGCGGGCCAACTTTGCGGTATAGGCTGGCAAGAAAGCTCATCAGAAGAATCAACGACAGTCCAACAATGCCGATGACAACCCACGTTTCTAGTGAAAAATTGAGCAGCATAACGTCCTCCTCCCATTCAAACCCACGCGTTAAACCACTAAGGACACCCTTCGGCTTCGTTCAGGGCAGGCTTCGCCCCACGAAGGCAGTCAAATACTTCGTGCTCCTTCGTGACCTTTGTGGTTGGTTATTTCGTCCAGATCACGCACGATCTTCTCCGGCTCACTGTGCCCCAGAAAAACTTCGCCGTCGCTGGTCCTAATCCGCACGCCACGATTACCCCACACGTAAGCGCGGCGGTTGCCAATGCCGCGAATACCGTACCCGCCCAGAGCGTTCCAGCGGTCGCTCATGTAGCTGCGGATTTCGCCCGCTTGGATCGAGCGCAGACGGAACCCGAGAGTGCGTACCTCGACTCCGGCTGGACTGAATACATAGTGAAAGCCATCCCACGCCATTCCGGCGGCACCGATCATAGCGATCGCGGCGGCGGCCAGCGTCAGCTTTATGCCAACTATTGGAACGGTTACGGCGCCGACAATCATGGCAGCCGTGGGAATCGCAAAGACTATCGAAAGCAGGCGTGCAGCATGGATCTCTTCGGTGATGACGGCGGAGGCGGGAAGCTCACTCCCACGCTGCGCCCGCAAGAAGATGACGACAAAAATGAAAATCGAGACGAACAGAATGCCGCCAATGGCACCCAGCGGAATTGGTGTCCCCGAGAGGTTGTACTGCAGCACGCTATCGCAGATGGTCGTAACCACGCCGACGATCACGTAGAACAGCGCAAGTATCGCCCAGGCATTCACGTCCAATTGCTGGGAGCGATGTGCCGCATAGATCGAAATTCCTGTGAATAAGGTCAATAAGAACGCCAGCAGCACGAGGCTGAAGGTGAGGGACTGCTGCGGCGTCATCCATCCGTTCGGCTGTCCGTTCATGCCGAAGTGAGTAACCATGCGTGCAGGCAGTTGACCCCAGACCTGCCAGTAGCGAAATGCGGCATAAGCCGGCGCCAGCCACAGCAGCGCGGTCAAGAATTTGTATATCCCGCGAGCACCCGAATTGTGTTCAGAGCTATTCATTGCAATTCCAACTTGTTCGCCGGCTTGACTTCTTCTGAGTCCAGTTCATCGCCTGCCAGTTCTGACCAGCGGCGCACGTAGGCGATTCCACGTTCGTAACGCGTGACTACGACTTCTGTGTTTTTGAGAACGGCGGAGCCGTCTTCAGCCCGCGCCCCACACACGCGTCGCGTTCCCGCCTGCGAATAAATCAACTCCCCGGTTCCACCCTCGCGAATGCTGACCGACAGCTTGCCAAGCACGCCGACCATCTCGAAGTCCGCAGGATCGAGCGCTTCATCCGGCGAGCTGAGCACGCGCGTGAGAAACAGATAAATCAGCGCCGCGCCGCCAGTGCCGCTCAAAATCGAAAGCAGTAGCGCGGTGAAAAACCATAGTGTCGAATGCCGCGCCAGCAGATAACCCGTCCCTCCAAACCAGGCGAGGAACGCGGTGAGTGTAAGCATGTTGAACGGCGAAATCTCGCCGCCGTGGTGAACCGGGCCGTGACCGTGCGCAACTGGCGCGTGCCCCACGTGCGCATGCCCGGGCCAATGAAAGTGCGCGTGCGGGAAATGCAGGCGCAACCCACCGGTGACGAAAATCACCACGCTCAAAAAGAACCCGACCACAAAACAGACCAGATAAAAATCCGCCCAGGTCATAGCCGTGCTCCTTTTCTGCCGTTGCCAGTTGCGGCCTGCGGCTGCAATGCTTCAAGCAGTCTGTCCGCCAGCCCGGGAGTGTCCAGGATCGCGCCGATCAGCAAAAAACTTTTTCGCGTGTCTTTTTCACGCGCCAGTTTGATCAGCACCTCGCTCACTTCTTTGTCACTGGCAAAACGCTCCGAAGCCTGCAGCAGCCAGACATCCAGCTTTCCCTCAACCGTTCGTAAATCAGACGTCAACTCGGTGTGGTAACCCTCGGGATCATCCACCAGAAACCCCGGATGCACCTTGAAAAACTTCGCCAGCAGGGAACGCGACGATTGCGTCATATGACGCCGCGATCCGCTCTCGATTTGCGAGATATACGACTGGCTGAAGCCCTTGCCCATTTCCTTGCGAATGCCGTTGACCAGTTCCAGTTGCGTCATGGGACGGTTCAGTCCGCGCAGCGACCCTTCCACTTCGCGCAAGTAGCGGATTTTTTCAGCCAGAGTCATATCTCGTATCGCAATATATATATTGCAATTTGTAATGTCATGTCAAGCGCTGGATTTGCTTATGCCGCAACAGGTTGCGAGCGAGGTTCGTCAGGTAAGTTGGGTGTCGACGCGGAAGCCGCTCGAGGCACGAACCTGCGGTGCGGCGGCCAAAAGAAAGCTTTTAACCCAGAGCGCGCAGAGACAGCGCTGAGTTCGCAGAGAAAACCAGGCTCGCGCTCTTCTCAACGAACTCCGCGTGTCTCTGCGACCTCAGCGGTTAAAAACTTTTACAGCCAGGTGGCGCCAAGCGATTTCAATCCGCGCCGCTGCCTGCCGGCGACATCTGGCCCGGCGATGGCCGCTGTCTGCCGAAGAAAAGCTCGAGGAAGAACCAGCGTATCCGGTCCATGTAGAGATACACAACAGGAGTCGTAAATAACGTGAGCGCCTGACTGAGAATCAGCCCGCCCACAATCGTGATGCCGAGAGGCTGCCGCAGCTCCGAGCCGGTGCCGGTGCCAATTGCGAGTGGCAGTCCGCCGAGCATGGCCGCCATCGTGGTCATCAGAATCGGACGAAAACGCAGCATGCAGGCCTCGAAGATTGCATCCCTGGGAGACTTGCCTTCACGGCGTTCTGCGTCTAACGCAAAGTCGATCATCAGAATTGCATTCTTCTTAACAATCCCGATCAAGAGGATGATTCCGATCATCCCCATGACATTCAACTCGTTCCCAGTCAGCAATAGCGCCAGCAGCGCACCCACCCCGGCGGACGGTATCGTAGAAAGAATTGTGAGTGGATGAATAAGGCTCTCGTAGAGAATTCCCAGCACGATGTACACGGTGCCTATCGCGGTGATGAGAAGTATGGGTTGGTTGGCAAGCGACTGCTGGAAGGCTGCGGCCGTTCCCTGGTAGCTCGCGTGGATCGTTGCCGGAAAGCCCATCTCAAGCTTTGCGTTATCAATTGCCAGCGTCGCCTGATCCAGCGAAACATTGGGCGCAAGATTGAATGAAAGTGTCGTCGCAGGAAACTGGCCCTGATGATTGACCGCCAACGAAGTGCTGGCGGGGCCAAAGTGAGCGATAGCTGAGAGCGGAATCATGGGTCCGTTCGCCGACCGCACATAAACCGACTGCAAAGCAGCCGGAGTCTGCTGATACCGCGGATCGACTTCCATCACGACGTGGTATTGATTCAGCTGTCGATAAATGGTTGAGACCTGACGCTGTCCGAAGGCGTCGTAGAGTGCGCTGTCAATGTCCACCGGCGATACGCCCAGCCGCGAGGCCGTGTCACGATCGATGGTGACTTCAGCGTCCAGGCCTTTGTCCTGCTGGTCGGTGTTAACGTCGCGCAGTTCCTTGAGTCCGCGAAGTTTTTGCAACAGGCGCGGCGCCCAAGCGCTGAGCTCGTTCAGGTCTTCTCCCTGCAGCGTGTACTGGTATTGCGCCTGGCTCTGTCGGCCGCCAATGGTCAAGTCCTGCGCCGATTGCATAAACAAAGAAGCGCCGGGGACCACCGCTAGCTTCCGCCGCATCTCGCCGATGAACTGATCGGCTGTGATCTTGCGGTCCCTCCCCCGGTTCTTCAGGGTAATAAACATGCGGCCTTGATTCTTCGCAGTGTTGCCTCCGGCGAATGCCACGACTGTCAACACATTCTTGTCTTGCGCGATGATGCCGACATACTGATTCATCTTTTCCCGCATTGCGGCAAACGAAATATCCTGATCGGCCTGGACTGAGCCAACGACGCGGCCGGTATCCTGTTGCGGGAAGAATCCTTTGGGCACCTGCCAATAGAGATAGACACTGAGTCCTGCAGTTCCGATCGTGATCAGCAGGGTTGCAAATTGGTGCCGCAGAACGAAACCTAAACATGCTCGATACGTCCGCAACATCCACTCGAAGCATGCTTCCGAAAAGCGATAGAGTCTGCCGTGTTTTTCGCCATTCTTGGCCCGCAGGATCTGCGCGCACATCATTGGAGTCGTGGTCAGCGAAACCAGCAGCGACACCGCAATGGCCACGCTCAGCGTTACTGCGAATTCCCGGAACAAGCGCCCAACGATCCCGCCCATCATCAGGATGGGAATGAAGACTGCGACCAGAGACGTGCTCATGGAGAGCACAGTGAACCCGATTTCGCGCGCGCCGCGGAATGCAGCCGTCACCGGCGATACTCCCTGCTCGATGTAACGAGTGATGTTTTCGAGCACCACAATCGCGTCGTCCACAACAAATCCAGTCGAAATCGCCAGCGCCATCAGGGAAAGGTTGTCGAGACTGTAGCCCGCGAGGTACATCACGCCGAAGGTGCCGATCAGCGAAAGCGGCACCGCAATACTAGGGATGATCGTGGCCCGCACAGTGCGCAGGAAAACAAACACCACGAGGATCACGAGCACGACTGAAATCAGCAGAGTGATTTCAATGTCGTGGACCGACGCGCGAATCGTCGTCGTGCGGTCCATGACGACATCGATGTGAATTGCCGGCGAAATCGACGCGGAGAGTTGCGGCAGCAGATCATAAACTCGATCCACCGTATCGATGATGTTGGCTTCCGGCTGGCGGGAGATGATGATCAGTACCGCCGGCTTGGGCTTGACATTGGGATCGGAGGTGCCGTGCGCCGCCAGTCCGATCACACGCGTGTCTTCAACCGAGTCCTGAACGTCGGCTACGTCGCCAAGTCGTACCGGCGCGCCATTCTGATACGAAACAATCAGCGGCTCGTATTGCTGCGCCACTTTGATCTGGTCGTTGTCGGTAATGCTCCATGCTGTGGTTGCGTTACTGACTTCGCCCTTCGGCCGGTTCGCGTTGGCCGATCCCAGAGCAGTTCGCACCGCGTCCAGTCCCACCCCGAGATGGTTGAGCTGATTCGGATTGACCTCAGCTCGCACCGCCGGGCGTGCCGCGCCACCCACAAATACCTGACCTACTCCGTCCACCTGAGCCAACTTCTGAGAGAGGACCGAATCGGCCGCGTCGTACATCTGCGGCAGAGTGATCGTGTCAGAGGTCAATGCCAGAATCAGAACCGGAGCGTCGGCGGGGTTCACCTTCCGGTAGTTCGGATTTCCCGGAAGGTACGACGGCAATTGGCTACGCGCAGCATTGATCGCTGCTTGCACGTCGCGACCGGCAGCATCGATGTTGCGGTTGAGATCGAACTGCAGCACGATACCGGTCGAGCCAGTCTGGCTGGTGGATGTCATCTGCGTGATGCCGGCTATGCGTCCGAACTGTCGTTCGAGCGGTGTTGCTACGGCCGAAGCCATGGTCTCTGGACTTGCGCCCGGCAGCGACGCAGAAACCTGAATCGTTGGAAATTCCACCTGCGGCAGTGGCGCAACCGGCAGAAATTGAAACGAGAGAATTCCGGCGAGCAGCACTCCGATAGTCAGCAGGGAAGTGCCGACCGGGCGCTTGATGAATGGAGAAGAAACACTCACGCCTAATCTCCCGTTGCCGGCTGCTCCTGAAAGTGCCGGAAGCCGAAGCCGGCGAAGCGCTGCGACAACCGGTCAAACCAGAGATAGACCACTGGGGTTGTGTACAAGGTCAGCAGTTGGCTCAATATCAATCCGCCGATAATCGTCACGCCCAAGGGATGGCGAAGTTCGGACCCAGTGCCTCGTCCCAGCGCCAGCGGAATGCCGGCGAACAGCGCTGCCATGGTGGTCATCATGATCGGCCGGAAACGCAGGAGACACGCCTGAAAGATCGCCTCCTCTGGCGGCTTGTGCTCGTCGCGTTCGGCCTCGAGCGCGAAGTCGATCATCATGATGGCGTTCTTCTTCACGATTCCGATCAGAAGAATGATTCCGATCAAGCCAACCACGCCGAGGTCGTTTCCTGTGAGCAGCAAGGCCAGCAAAGCTCCCACGCCGGCGGATGGAAGCGTAGAAAGAATCGTGATGGGATGAATGTAGCTTTCGTACAAAACACCGAGGACGATGTACACGGTGATGATGGCCGCCAGAATCAGCAGCGGCTCGCTCGAAAGCGAATTGCGGAATGCCGCTGCGGTTCCCTGGAAGCTCGTGTGAATGCTGGGCGGCATGTGAATGGCTTGCTCAGCGGCATCGATTGCTTTGGTGGCGTCGCCAAGCGAAACGCCCGGCGCAAGATTGAACGATAAAGTCACCACCGGAAACTGTCCCTGATGATTGATGGCGAGCGTCGCGTTGGTCTGCTGGACGTGACTAAAAGCTTGGAGCGGAACCTGCGTCCCGGTGCCAGACTTCACGTAGATGTTCTCCAGGTCTTCAGGATCCTGCTGGAACTGCGGTCCAACCTCCAGCACAACGTGATACTGATTGAGCTGCGTGTAGATCGTCGAAACTTGCCGCTGGCCGAAGGCGTCGTACAGAGTGTTGTCGATTGTTGCCGGCAAAATACCTAGCCGTGATGCCGAGTCGCGATCGATGACTAAGTTCGCCTGCAGGCCCCCGTTCTGCTGATCGCTGGCCACGTCCTGCAGTTTCGGCTCGCGGCGTAATTGATCCAGCAGTTGCTGTGACCAATCAGAGAGTTCTTTCGCGTCCGTATCTTCCATCGAGTATTGAAACTGCGTCCGGCTTACGCGGTCTTCGACCGTGAGGTCCTGCACCGGCTGCATGTAGAGCGTGATGCCTTGCACCTGCTGCGCAAGCTCTGGCTGCAGCCGGCGAATAATGTCGGAGGCGGTTGCGTTCCTTTGGTCGCGTGGTTTGAGATTGACCTGGATCCGGCCGCTGTTAAGAGTGGGATTCGTGCCGTCCACACCGATGAACGACGACAAGCTGGCAACATCAGGATCATTCAAAATGACCTGCGCCAGTTGCTGTTGCCGCGCCGACATGGCGCTGAACGAAATGTCCTGCGGCGCGTCCGAGATGCCCAGGATTACACCGGTATCCTGAACCGGAAAGAAACCCTTCGGAACCACAATGTAGAGCGCGATCGTCAGCACCAGAGTGGCCGCGGTGACCAATAGAGTCGTTGTCTGATGGCGCAGTACAAATTTCAGCGTTCGCCCATAGAACTCAATGATGCGCTCGTAAACACCCTCTGACCACTCATAAAATCGCGTAGGGGCGGGTGCCCGCTCCGGGGTCCCCATTCCGGCCCGGTTTAGGCCGGATGGGGTAGTCATCCGCCCGGCCGCGCTCTGCGCGGCGTCCGGCGAGTTGGGTTCGCCCGCCCAGGTGGGGGCACCCGGGCCTACGTGGCCGGTGTGAGATTTCAGCAATTTTGCGCTCATCATCGGAGTGAGCGTCAACGACACGAACGCCGAAACCAGAATCGTGACCGCCAGCGTTACTGCAAATTCGCGGAATAACCTGCCCACAATGTCGCCCATGAACAGCAGCGGGATCAGAACGGCAATCAGCGAAATCGTCAACGAAACAATCGTGAAGCCGATCTGTCCTGCGCCTTTCAATGCGGAATCGAGAGGCGATTCACCCGCCTCCAGATAGCGGTTGATGTTCTCGATCATGACGATGGCGTCGTCAACCACGAATCCGGTCGAGATGGTCAACGCCATCAGTGTCAGGTTGTTAAGACTGTAGCCAAGCAGGTACATCACCCCGAACGTGCCCACCAGCGAAAGGGGCACTGCGATACTGGGAATGATGGTTGCGCGCAGGTTTCGCAGGAAGAGAAAGATCACCATCACGACCAGTGCGATAGTGAGCATCAATTCGAATTCAACATCTTTTACCGATGCGCGGATCGTCTCGGTACGGTCAGTCAGTACCGACACCTTGACTCCCGCCGCAAGCTGCAAGCGTGGCAGCAAGGCTTTGATCCGGTCCACAACCGCGATGATGTTCGCGCCGGGCTGGCGCTGAATGTTGACGATCACCGCCGGTGAAACTTTGCCCGCTTGCCCGACCCACGCAGCCTGATGCACGTTCTCCACGTCATCCTGGATGGTGGCCACATCGGACAGCCTCACCGGTGCGGCATTGCGATACGCGACTACGATCGGCGCGTATTCGGCCCCAGAGAGAAGCTGATCGTTGGCGTCAATGGTGAACGACTGGCGCGGCCCGTCGAGTGTCCCTTTCGCCTGGTCCACATTGGCGGCGGCAAGCGCGGTGCGCACATCCTCGAGGCTCAGTCCATAAGACGCCAGAGCTGTGGGATTGGCGCGAATACGCACTGCCGGCTTCTGTCCGCCGCTGATCGAGACCAGGCCAACGCCGGTGACCTGAGATATTTTCTGTGCCAGCGCGCTGTCGGCCAGATCCTGCACCTTCGATAACGCCAGGGTGTCAGAAGTGAGCGCGAGTGTGAGGATCGGAGCATCCGCCGGATTCACCTTGCTATACACCGGCGGATTGGGCAAATCAGTGGGAAGGTAAGTTCCAGCCGAGTTGATTGCGGCTTGGACCTGCTGCTCGGCCACATCGATGTTCTGATCGAGATTGAATTGCAGAGTAATGATCGAACTGCCGAGCGAACTGCTCGAGGTCATCTGGCTCAGCCCCGGGACCTGGCCGAACTGTCGCTCCAAAGGCGCGGTGACGGACGACGCCATCACCGTCGGATCGGCGCCCGGATAAAACGTCATGACCTGAATGGTGGGGTAATCAACTTCCGGCAAAGCCGAAACCGGAAGCTGCAGATAGGCCACGATGCCCACCAGCAGCACGCCGACCATGAGCAAAGACGTGGCAACCGGACGCAAAATGAAAATGCGCGACGGGTTCATTGTGACGAAGTCCCGCTGTTGGGATTGCCTGAGGCTGAGGCTCTACCGCCTCGATTGCCCTTCGTCCGGTCACTGCGTACTGGATTCGGGTTTTGCAAAGCTGGCGCGGGTGCGCTCGGATTGCCCGGCGACTGCACCGCTGTCTGCTGATGTGGTTCCACGCGGCTGTTGTTCTGCAGCTTATCCTGGCCGTCGGTGACAACCATGTCGTTCGGTGCGATCCCGCTCGCCACCTCCGCCACGTTGCCTTCGGTGGTTGCAATCGTCACCGGACGCACCTCAACCGTCTTGTCCGGCTTTACCGCAAACACATACTGCCCCTGCGGCCCACGTTGCACCGCTGCAGTCGGAATCACGGTTGCGTTCTTCCTGGTTTCTAACAGCAGATGAATGTTTACGAACTGGTTAGGCCACAATTCGTTATTGCGGTTCTCAAATATCGCTTTCAGTTTTCCCGTGCCGGTAGTCGCATCAATCTGGTTATCGATGGTGAGCAGCTTTCCCGATGTCAACTTCGTCTGATCGTCGCGGCTGTAGGCGTCCACCGCGAGCGTGCCTTTCTGCATTCGCCCGGATACAGTCTGCAGTTGGTCCTCGGGAAGCGTGAACAGGACCGCGATGGGCTGTAATTGCGTAACAATGATCATCGGATTGGCGTCCGCAGCATGGACGATGTTGCCGGGATCAACCTGGCGCAGGCCGATGCGGCCGCTCTCGGGCGCAGTGATGTGGCAGTAACTGAGGTTCAGTTTGGCGCTGTCGACCAGCGCCTGGTCATTGCGCACTGTCCCTTGAAGCTGGTTGACCGTCGACTGTTGCGTATCCACTTGCTGCTGCGACATGGCGCCGGACTCAGTCAGCAGGCTCTTGTAGCGCTCATAATTCAGTTGCGCATCCTTCAACGACGCCTGGTCGCGAAACAGTTGCGCCTGCGCCTGATCCAGCTGCACCTGATACGGCCTGGGATCGATCACCGCCAACAGGTCGCCTTTCTTTACGAATTCGCCTTCGCGGAACTTGACTTCCACAAGTTGTCCATCCACCCGACTCTTCACGTTTACCGTGTAATTGGCCTGCACCGAACCCAGTCCGTTCAGGTAAATCGGCAAGTCCTCCTGCTGGGCTAAAGCGACGGTTACCGGTACGGTCTGTGGCGCATTTGCCCGCGCGGTTGAGGGAGTACGGTTGGACTGGCTGCACGAGGTCGCTAATACGGCGAGAAGCAGAAGAGGAACCAAGACGGTGAGTGGCTTGCGTTTGCGATCCATCCGCTGACCTCGGTCGGTGGTTTTTGATGGCGTCAACATCTTAATAAAAGCTCGTCGCTTAAGATACTTTGGCGAACTCTTTTGGATGATCAAGAAACCCGATTCAGATCAAGCGTTTACAAATATTTACCGAGAAAAGGCGGACAACCGTTATTGAACCGGCCTGTGGCGCGAAACACCCCTGTTCTCGTATATTGACCCGTCGCGTCCGAATCCATTAAATGCCCACGAACTCTGATATCACCGTTCGCGAGATTGCTTCGATTGCCGAACTCGAAGCCGTTTTGCGCCTGGAGAAGGAAGTCTGGAGTTTCGACGATGCCGACGTCACCCCTCTCACGCTCGCCATCGCCATGAAGGCTGCCGGCAGCATCTGGCTTGGTGCGTTTAATGGAGATGCCCTGATCGGGTTCGCATTTGCATTTCCCAGCCTGGAGCACGGAAAAACCGCCTTTCACTCGCACACTCTGGCCGTTCGCACCCCATTTGAAAGTCACGGTGTGGGATACCGGCTGAAACTGGCGCAACGCGAGCGCGTGCTGGCACTCGGAGCGAACGAGATAACCTGGACCTTCGATCCGCTGCGCAGTCGCAACGCGCATCTCAACTTTGCCAAGCTGGGCGTTGTTTCGAACAGCTACCGTCCAGATTTCTACGGCGCCAACACTTCAAGCTCGCTACACACAAATGGAACCGATCGGCTCTGGGTCACCTGGCGTCTTGCAGATCCGCGTGTCGAAGAACGCGTGAAAGGAAGAAGCCGCCGTGCGGAGACACTCGATGCTCTCGCGCATATCGAGCCGCTGATCCGCTTCAATGGTGATGGAAACGCCGCCGAATCGGACCTGACGCAAGCGCTTTCGCGTCAGCGAATCTCAATCGAAATTCCCGGCGACATCGGCCAAATCGAAGCCACGAACATTGACCTGGCTCGCCGCTGGCGCCTCGCCACCCGCAAGGCGTTCACAGAAGCGATCATCGCCGGCTTCACAGTAACCGAGTTCTGCCGTTCCATCCGCGGACAGCAGGGACCAGGAGCGTACTTGCTGGAAAGAGAATCAGTTTGAGTAACTGAACACCGAATGACTGAAGCCCCCTTGAAGATTTTCTTTGCGTCCTTTGCGAGCCCTTTGCGGTTAAAAGCTTTCTGCCCCGACTGCTCCGCGAACTCTGCGGTTAAAATCTTTCTGCCCCGACTGCTCCGCGAACTCTGCGGTTAAAATCTTTTTTGATTGGACCATCCGATAATCCTCTACGACGGCGTCTGCGGTCTCTGCAACCGCCTTGTGCGGTTCATCTTGAAGCACGACCGCAAAGACCGCTTTCGTTTCGCGGCGCTGCAAAGCACTTTCGCGCGCGCGATCCTCGAACGGCATGGGCTCAACCCAGATGCCCTGGATACTTTTCACGTGGTTTTCGACTATGCCTCATCCACGGAGCGTGTACTCGCACGGGACGAGGGCGTGGCTGCGGTGCTGGAGGAACTGGGCGGCACGTGGCGAGTCTGGGCAATGCTTTTTCGTATTTTTCCTTCCAGCATTCGCAAGTGGCAGTACAACCTGATCGCCAGCACCCGTTACCGCCTATTCGGTAAGTACGATGCCTGCCCGCTACCGGACCCGAAGGCAAGCCACAAGTTTCTCGACCAGCCCTGATGGTCTTCCTCTGTGGCTTTGCCCTGTGAAACCTTGTGCCCTCTGTGGTTGAGATTTAAGAACCTAACCACAGAGGACACAGAGTTTCACAGAGGAACACCACAGAGGTATTGGCGGCATCGCCGCCCCATCGCATAAAATGCGGCAGTCACTCGAATTCATATTTGAAGAGGTCCGAGATGCCCGATCAGGCCACGTTGCCGACCGCAAACATTGATTCCGTTCTTCAGGAGCAGCGTAAGTTCGAGCCACCCGAAGAGTTCCGCCGAAGCGCGCACATCAAGAGCCTCGAAGACTACGAGCGCATCTACCGCGAATCCGTCGAGCAGCCGGAGAAGTTCTGGGGACGCATCGCCGAAGACCTGCACTGGTTCAAGAAATGGGACAAAGTCCTCGAGTGGAGGCATCCGTGGGCGAAGTGGTACCTCGGCGGACAACTGAATCTCTCCTACAACTGCCTCGACCGCCACGTACAGACCGCCCGCAAGAACAAAGCCGCGCTCATCTGGGAAAGCGAACCGGGTGAAGTTCGCACCTTCACGTATCAGCAACTGCATCGGGAAGTTCAGAAGTTCGCGAACGTACTGAAGTCACTTGGTGTCCACAAAGGGGACCGCGTAGCCATTTACATGGGCATGACGCCCGAGCTTCCCATCGCCATGCTGGCCTGCGCGCGAATCGGAGTTCCGCACACAGTCGTCTTCGGCGGATTTTCTTCGCACGCGCTGGTCGACCGCATTCACGATTCGCAAGCCACGTGCGTAGTCACGCAGGACGGCGCGTTCCGCCGGGGAACAGAAGTGAAGTTGTTTCCTGCAGTCGAAGAAGCCCTGAAGTCCTGCCCGAGCGTGAAGAGTGTTGTCGTTTACAAACGCAGCGGCACGCCCATCAACATGCAATCCGGACGCGACCATTGGTGGCACGAGCTGATGGAGAAGGCCTCTGACGAATGTCCCGCCGAGCCGCTCGACGCCGAGCACCCGCTCTACATCCTTTATACGTCCGGCACCACTGGCAAACCCAAAGGCGTGGTCCACACCACCGGCGGATATTCCGTTGCCACCTACATCACGACAAAATGGGTCTTTGATCTTCACGAGGAGGACACGTACTGGTGTACTGCCGACATCGGTTGGGTCACCGGCCATAGCTACATCGTCTATGGCCCACTGATGAATGGAGCTACGAGCCTGATGTACGAAGGCGCGCCCAATTTCCCTGAGCCAGACCGTTTCTGGCGCATCGTTGATCGCCATCAGGTCAACATTCTTTACACCGCGCCGACTGCGATCCGCACCTTCATCCGCTGGGGAGACGAATGGCCAAAGAAGCACAAGCTCACCAGTCTCCGTTTGCTAGGTACGGTCGGCGAGCCAATCAATCCCGAAGCCTGGATGTGGTATCGCGAGGTCATCGGCGGCAATCGCTGCCCGATCGTTGATACATGGTGGCAAACCGAAACCGGGCACATGATGATCACGCCGATTCCGGGCGCAATCGCGACCAAGCCCGGCTCAGCCACGAAGCCGTTCCCCGGCGTGGTCCCAGAAATCGTCACCATGGAAGGCGAGCCGGTTCCCGACGGCTCCGGCGGATTTCTCGTCCTCAAGCAGCCGTGGCCGGGCATGCTGCGCACCATCTATGGCGATCCCGACCGCTACGTCAAGCAATACTGGTCGCAGATTCCGCCGAACTATTTCACCGGCGACGGCGCGCGCAAGGATAAAGACGGCTATTTCTGGGTGATGGGCCGTGTGGACGACGTGATCAATGTCAGCGGCCATCGCCTGAGCACGATGGAAGTCGAGTCAGCGCTGGTCGCGCATGACTGGGTGGCCGAAGCCGCTGTGGTGGCTCGTCCCGATGAGGTGAAAGGGCAGGCAATCTCAGCCTTCGTCACGCTCGAAGGCGGCCGCAAGCCCACTCCGGAATTAAAAGACGAGCTGCGCAAGTGGGTGACGAAGGAAATCGGCGCGCTCGCCCGCCCTGACGACATCCGTTTCACCGACTCGCTCCCCAAAACCCGCAGCGGCAAGATCATGCGCCGCCTGCTGCGCGAACTCGCCACCAACGGCGAAGTCAAAGGCGACACGACGACGCTCGAAGACTTCAGCGTGATTGCGAAGCTGAAGGAGCAGGAGGAGGCATAGGTTTAAAAGTCAACGTTCTTAGCATGGACAATTCCATCACCCGGCGTGACTTTCTCGGCTCAACCCTCCTGGCCTCGGGAGTAGCCTTGCTTGGAGGAGCGACTCCAGCGCAGTTGCTTGCAGAAGATACACAGGACGAGTTCACCGGCTACGGAGGAGTTGGGGAGTACAACCTCTCCAACGGGAACACTTTACCGGTGCTTCAGGCCGGACACTCAATTCGTGACCGCGTATACGACCCCCTGCCGAAGGACGTCTTTGATACTGGCGAGACCTACGACTGCGTTGTTGTTGGCGGGGGAATTAGCGGGCTGGCGGCCGCATTGTTTCTTCAGCGGCAGTCCGGCGCGCGGCTGAAGGCGCTGGTTCTTGAGAACCATCCGATTTTTGGTGGCGAGGCGAAGCAAAACGAGTTCCTGGTTGATGGACAGTCGCTGATCGCGCATCAGGGCTCGGCGATTTTTCAGCTGCAATACCCGTACAGTTTCCTTGCCCATTTCTACGACTCCATTGGCTTGAAGTCGCCGAGGCTCACCTATCAGAAATGGGCTGGGCCTCAGCCGGAGTTGGTGCTCTCGCGAACTCCGTACGAAGCCGCCGGCATGGATCATGGGCAGTACGGATTCTGGTTCGGCGCAAAGTTTGGGCAGAGGACCGGAATGTGGTTGATCGATCCTCGAGGTAAGAACCTTCAGGGTGCGCCGGTTTCCAGTTCGACGCGAGGGGAGTGGTTGCGTTTCCTCAAAGGCGAAGAGTTGCAAGGGAAGAAATTCGAGCACCCCAAAGAGGACGGTGATTCGATTTCGCGTTATCTCGATTCGATCACGCTGGAACAGCACTATATGGAGCGGTTTGGACTGAGCCGGGAGACTGTGAGAACGTTTCTTTCGCCCGTCGGAGGCGGAGGCTCAGGACTAGGGCCGGATGCGCTCTCGGCGTACTCGGATTATGCGTTTGAAATGCTCCATCCACTTGCCGACGAAGCCAGCGGAACCGATCAGATGTTTCCCGGCGGAAATTCGACCATCGCGAGGCTGATGGTGAAGAGCCTCAGTCCGGAAGCAATTGACGGCCCTGACACGGTGGAAGGTGTTTGCGGCAATCGAGTGAACTTTTCCGCGCTGGATGCTTCAGGAAATCAGTCCAGGGTTCGGTTGTCGTCAACCGTGGTCGCGGTCCAGCACGAAGGCGAGCCTGAGAAAGCCAATGCGGTCACAATTGTTTACCTGAAAGAAGGCAAAGTCTACCGGATCAAGGCACGTTCTGTGGTGATGGCGGGCGGAAGCTGGACCAGCAAGCACATCGTCAAGGGGCTCCCGTCCAGTCATCGCGAGGCGTATGCGCAGTTTTACCGGTCCCCGTGCATGATGGCGAATGTTGCGGTGCGGAACTGGCGGTTCCTTTACAAGATGGGCGTCAGCGGCTGTCGTTGGTTCGAAGGCGTCGGCAACTACATGGAGGTTCGCAAACTTGCGCTTACCGGGCTCGAGAGTGCAACCATCAGCCCTGATTCGCCCATCGTGCTTTCGTTGAAGGTGCTGTATTCGTACCCGGGGCGCTCGACCGAAGCACAGGGACACATGGGGCGCGCCGAGATGATGCAAACATCCTTCCGGGAATACGAAACGCGCATTCGCGATCAATTTACACAAATGTTCAGCGCGTATGGCTTCGATGCTCAGCGGGACATTGCCGGGATTATCTTGAATCGCTGGGGACACGCGTATCTGAGTCCGCAGCCGGGCTTCTTTTTCGGCAAAGATGGCAAGCCCGCGCCGCGTGAGACTTTACGAAGTGGCCCGTTTGGCCGGATTGCATTCGCGAACACCGATCTTGCCGGTGCGATGGACCATCGATTTTCCATACTCGAAGCAAAACGCGCAGTGGAGCAGTTGCTTGATCAGGTGCTCACGTGAACATGCGATCTGCGATGGCCACCGATCTCCGAACCCTTCTTGAAAACGAGACAAAAGGGCGTAAGATTCCAAGCGCACGCGCTTCATGTGCTGAAAACGACTGCAGTTCAGTAAGGAGGCACAAATATGAAAACGGCAACCACAGTTTTTCTCCTGGTGTTATGTTGCGGTAACGTTTGGGCGCAGAACCAGGCTGCTTCGCCGAAGGCGGAAGAGCGCATTCAGAAAGAGGTAAGACATGAAATATTGATGCTGCCTTACTTTTCTGTTTTCGACTATCTGGCGTTCAAAGTCGAAGGCTACAACGTGACTCTCATCGGCGCGGTCACGAAACCGGTCACAAAGTCTGACGCTGAAAACGCTGTAAAAAGAATCGAGGGCGTTGAGAAAGTCGATAATCAAATCGAAGTGCTGCCGCCCTCGCCATCGGACGATAGGTTGCGGATCAGGCTTTACCGGGCAATCTACGGATTTCCGTCCCTGCAGCGATACGCTCTGCCGGTCATCAAACCGATCCGAATCATCGTGAACAGCGGACGTGTAAGACTCGAAGGCGTGGTCGACAGCGAAGGGGACAAGAATGTTGTCGGCATTCGCGCTAATGGCGTGTCCGGAATCTTCGAGGTCAAGAACAATCTTCAAGTCGTAAAATAGGGATTGGTCGAGAGCACCGCAACTGTTCCAGCTCCGAGCACTGAGCAGAAAACCGATCTGCGCTCGAGCCTCGCTTTCGTTCTAAAAGCATCCCGCCCGGGGCTGTGGTTGACCGCAGTCTGGTTCTATTTACTTCCTCTGGGACGAACAGACGCTTATCATTCGCCAAGCTTTTGGGTGGGGCTTTTATATGTCACTCTTCCCCTCGGCCTGATTATCTACGGATGGAATGACATTGCCGACGCGGATATCGACAGCTTCAATCCGCGCAAGGGAACGTTTCTGTTTGGAGCACGCGGATCGCACGAGCAACTGCGACGCTTGCCGTTGCAAATTGCAGTTGTGCAGGTCGTATTCGCGCTCGGCTTCTTCTATCTGAACGGCCCAAGAATTCTGCTTTGGTTCCTTGGGCTGGTTCTCTTTACTGCGATTTATAACTTCCCGCGTTACGGGTTTAAAAGCCATCCACCCTTCGACATCGTCAACCAAGCCGGGTATCTGCTGGTATTTGTGCTCAGCAGTTGGCTCAACCACACACCGCAGCTTCGCTGGCCTGCGATGCTCTTTGGCGCATTGTTCGCCATGCACTCGCACGTCTTCGGCGAGGTCATGGACTTCGTGCCAGACCGAGAGAGTGGGCGTTGTACCACTGCGACAATGATAGGGGTTGTGCCTTCGAAGTTGCTGATCTGCGGGATGCTGCTCGCCGAATCGATTCTGATTTGGAGGTGCTTCGCTGATCTCTGGATTTCTTCGGCGCTGGCGTTCGGTGTGGTTTGGTTCTTGGCTGATGCTCTGGCGATCTGGCGAGATCGGCCCTATTCGCTCTGTCAAATGCGGGTGTTCATGCTCGGCTGGAATGCGATCGCGCTGCTGAGTATCCCGTGGGTATGGAGCACGGGAAAATTCGTTCAATAACGAGACTCGGAATTCCCACGTCTCGCAAAATCGGCGAGACGTGGGGCACCCCTCGATTTATTTCTCTGCTACGACGGCAGCCTTTGCGCCCAGGGAGAGGCTGATTGCAGGCTCACGCGTATCACTTCGAGCAGTTCGTTGTTGTCCACGGGTTTCTGGAAGAAGGCGGTGGCGCCGGCATCCAGGCTGCGAGATTCATTGCCGAGGGGATCGCGCGCTGTCAGCACGATCACCGGAATGCTTGAGAGCGCATCGCTCTCCTGCAGCCTTTTCAGGACGGAATATCCATTTCCTGCCGGCAAACCGAGATCCAGGATGATCAGGTTGGGGCGTTCTTTTTGAGCTAATGCAATCGCCGAATATCCGTCGCACGCGCTGACGGTTTCGTATTGGTTGGCGCGCAGCCGCATCTTGAGCGCCATGCGCAGCTCGGGATCGTCGTCGACGATCATAATTTTAGCTCGGCTGAAGTTCACTGCCGGATTCGATTGCTCAGCTTGCATTTCGGTTCTCCTTTGCGATTTTGCTTTGCGTTCCCGCCAGTTCTTGAACAATCATCTGGCGCACGGTTTCAGCAACTGCCTCCACTTGTTCGTCAACACTCCAGATTCCCGGAGATAAGGCCAACGGAACCGGCCTGGCGGACGCTTCGACTGTCCCGCTGCTTTTGAGGGACGCGATTGCGCCAAGCTGCTCCTTCACGCGCGAAATCATAATTTCGACGCGTTGCATGTCGGTTGAAGCGACGACAAAGAAAGTTTCCACGGGGCCATTGCCAGCGATTGCCGGCAGCACCAGGTCTTTGTCCACATAAACGCATCGTTGAAGAAGCTCAAGGCATTGCCGGCAGGTTTCCCGCCAGTTCCCGCGTGGCAGGTTTGAGAGCGGTCGTAGATCTACCCGCAGCAACACGAACGCGTCCCGCAGTTTTCCCTCGTGGACGATTACGGGCTTCAGCAGTTTGGGGAGGGAATAGACGGGCAGCGTAAACGTGAAGGTGCTGCCTTCGCCCGGCTGGCTCGCAACCCAGATACGTCCGCCGTGCAGTGAGATCAACTCTCTTGCAATGAACAGGCCCAAGCCAAGCCCGGAGCGCCCTCCTTCGATCGAATCAGGATCCTGATAAAGACGCTCGAAGATCAGCGGCATTGCCTCGGCCGAGATTCCTGCTCCGTTATCTGCGACTGAGACGTAAAGAAAGTCTGAATCCGTTTCAAGCGCATTCGCTTTCAGTGAAATCGAACCTCCAACCTCAGTGAACTTGATTGCGTTATCGACCAGATTGATGAGTACTTCGAGGACCCGGTCGGGATCTGCAAAGGCCAACGGAAGGTTTGAGTCGGCGACCAGCTCCACGCTGATCCGCTTTTCCTGGGCCAGCGGACGCATCATTGCAACCGCTTGCTCCACCAGTTCGACGAGGGCGAGGCAACGGGGCTCGACGCGCAACTTGCCCGATTCGGCGCGGGTTGCTTCGAGCAGATCGCGGATCATGGCGTGGAGCTGATTCACGCTTCTCAAAACGGTTTGCAGATGGTCGCGTTGTTCCGGTGAGACCGGGCCGGCGAGGCCATCGAAGAGCAGGGAAACGTATTGGTGAATGCAGGTCAAAGGCGTGCGCAATTCGTGCGAGACGTGCGACAGAAATTGATTTTTGAATTCGATCTGCTGCTTGCGGCTGATTTCGAGTGAGCGCATGAGCGCCTGGCGTTCGATGGCATAGCGCATCGAGCGTTCCAGGTTGCGACTGGTCATGTCGCCTTTCACCAGGTAGTCTTGAACCCCCTGGTGAATGGCCCTCATCGCCAGGCTTTCGTCCTCTTGCCCCGAGAGAATCACAACCGGGACATCGGGGGCCTTTTCGAGCACCTTGCGGAAGGTCTCCGGGCCGCGGCTGTCCGGTAGGTTCAGGTCGAGCAAAACCACCGTTGGAGGCTGAGCTGCCAAGGAGGCGAGCCCGTCAGAAAGGCGGCTAAAGCAGCTCACATTCACTGGAGTCTTGCCTTCCACAAGACGCAAGCGCACCAGGTCGGCATCGCCCGGGTTGTCCTCTATCAGCAATACTTGAGCGGGTTGGCTCATGCGTCTCCTCAGGGCAGCTAGTTGGGCAAGGTGGCGAAACCGCACCAGAAACTCTCGAGCGAGCGGACTGCCGAAAAAAACTGCGCCAGATTGCCGGGCTTCGTCATGTAGCTGTTGGCGCCCAGCTCGTAGCAGCGGGCTATATCACGATCAGAACGGGACGTAGTGAACACGACCACGGGAATCTCGTTCAATTCCGGATCGGCTTTCACTTCGGCGAGCACTGCGCGTCCGTCTTTGCGCGGCAGGTTCAGGTCAAGAATCAGGAGGTCGGGACGGGTGGCGTTGCTGAATTTTCCAGTGCGATGCAGGTAGGCGAGTGCTTCTTCGCCATCCGAAACGGTTTGAATGTTGGCCTCGCGTTCGCTGGTGGCGAGCACTTCGCAAGTCAGGCCAGCGTCGGCAGGATTATCGTCAACCAGCAGAATGAGCGGCAAAGGCTTCATGGCGGTCACCAAAGGTTCTATCGGCAGTGACCGCCGGCAACGTGAGCCGAAAAATCGATCCCCCTTCACCTCCGGATTCGACCCAGATTCTGCCTCCGTGCTGCTCCACGATCTTTTTGCAGATCGCCAGGCCCAACCCGTTACCGGAGTACTGGTCGCGCGTATGCAGCCTCTGAAAAATGACAAAGATCTGTTCGCGGTGTTCAGGCGAGATGCCTATCCCATTGTCTTCAACGGTAATTTGCCATCGATCTTCCTCAAGCTCTGCGGATATGTTGACCGTCGGGGGTGTCCCCTTGCGGAACTTGATGGCGTTGCCGATCAGGTTTTGAAAAAGCTGTATCAGATGAACCTGGTTGCCGTTGACGAAAGGTAACCGGTTGCGCGTAACTATTACTCCGCTTTCGCGAATAGCGGCGGTGAGATTACGCACCGCCTCTTCAACGGCAGCATTGCAATCCGTTGGCTTGTGCTCGCCGCCATCACGTCCGACCCGGGAAAACGCCAGCAGATCGTTGATCAAGGCCTGCATTCGCAAGGCGCCTTCGACGGCATATGCGATGTACTTGTCGGCGTTCTCGTCTAATCGGCCGCGATAGCGGTCGGACAACAATTGCGTATAGGCTGCGACCATTCGCAGCGGCTCCTGCAGATCGTGAGACGAGATGTACGCAAACTGCTCCAGTTCGTTATTCGAGCGCGCGAGTTCCTCCACTTTCTTGGCAAGCTCTGCCTGGGCGCTCGCGCGTTCCTGTTTCAGGCGAGTCTCCGACAAAGCGCGGCGAACGCTGGGCGACAACCGGCTAAGGTCATCTTTAAGGACGAAATCGGTGGCGCCCTGCTTCAGGCATTCCACTGCAGTTATGCTGGTGAGCGCGCCAGTCACGAGAATGAGTGGCGTGTCGAGGCCCTTCTGCTGCAGAATTTCTACTGCTTCCATTCCCTTAAAATGCGGCAGGTTGAAATCTGCCAAAACCAGATCATAGGGACTGCCATCGAGCCCGGTGCTGACCTCTTCCCGTGTTTGAGCCAACTGATGGCGAACATCGAACCCATTCCTGCGTAGTGCGGCGATTTCCAGTTCGGCGTCTGAGGCATTGTCCTCGATCAACAGGACAGTGAGTGGTGTGCGCTCCTTATTGTCGGTTCCCGCCGGCATCAGTGTGCTCCTGCCGACAACTGTGCAGCCGGAATTGCTAGCGGATATTGATTGATTACCATCCAGTACAGGCCTGCACTCTTGACCATCTGGCGAAATTGATCGAAGTCGACCGGTTTTTGGATATAGCTATTCGCGCCCAGGCTATAGCTTTCGACCAGGTCGCGCTCCTCTCTGGAGGAAGTGAGGACCACGACCGGAATCGATCGCGTGCGCGGATCCTGCTTGACCCGCTTCAAAACCTCAAGACCGCTGACCTTCGGCAATTTGAGATCGAGCAAAACCAGACGGGGAGGCTGATCGAACTTGCGTTGGCTGTGGTTTCCATTGCAAAACAAGAACTCAAGGGCCTCTTCTCCATCGCGCACGGTGAAGATGTTATTGGCCAGATGCTCACGCCGTAGTGCGTGCAAGGTGAGTTCGAGGTCATCGGCGTTGTCTTCCACTAGAAGTATGTTCACCTCTTGATAATCAGTCATTCGGTTCCTCCTGCGGTCACGCCCGCTGTGCTTGGTTCGGTCGCCTCAGCCAAACTGAAGTAAAAGGTCGCTCCCTTATCCAGTTCCGCGTGAGCCCAGATGCGGCCGCCGTGTTTCTGCACAACTCGCTGCACCGTTGCCAGTCCTACGCCGGTGCCTTCAAAGTCTTCCGCGCGATGCAGGCGCTGGAAGACGTCAAATAGCTTATCGGCATATTTCATGTTGAACCCCACCCCGTTGTCGCGCACGAAGACCACCGGTTGCGCGTCCAGTTCCTCACGGCCGACTTCGATGATCGCGGGCGAGCGAGGGCGGGTGTACTTGAGTGCATTAGAAAGAAGGTTATGGAAAATGATCTTAAGTAGCGCAGAATCACCCTCAACGTAAGGGAGAACACCGATCTTCCACTCAACGTTGCGGCCCTCGGTGTCAGGGCGAAGTTCCGAAATCACGTCCCGCACGATGCCTTCCAGGCTGGTGACCTGTAAGCGCAATTCATGTCTGCCGATGCGGGCCAGGTTCAGAAGGTCGTCTACCAGGGTGCCCATACGACGGGTGCCGTCCTGAATACGCTCCAGGTAATGGCGGCCGTCGCTGGGCAGGGATTCTCCGCACGCTTCCGCCAGCATTTTTGAAAACCCTGCGATATGCCGCAAGGGAGCCCGTAGATCGTGGGAAACTGAGTAGGTGAAGGCCTCTAGCTCGCGGTTGCTGGCTTCTAATTCCGTGGTTCGCTCAGCTACCCGTTTCTCAAGGTCTTTATTCAGTTGACGGATTTCCTCTTCCACTCGTCTGCGCTCGGTGATATCGCGCAAAACTTTTGAGAATCCAAGTAGTACGTCATCCTGGTCGTACATGGGAGTAATTACGCTGTGGGCCCAAAAAAGGCTACCGTCTTTCCGGACACGAAGTCCCTGGTCCTCGTAACGCCCTTTGGCGGAGGCTTCGCTGAGGTCCTGTTGCGGTTTGCCGGCTGCCCTGTCTTCCTCTCGATAAAAAACCGAGTATGGCTGGCCGATGATCTCTTCGCTCGCGTATCCCTTGATGCGGCTTGCGCCCTCATTCCAGCTCATGACCTTGCCTTCCGGATCCAGCATGTAGATCGCATAGTCGTGCACGCCATCAAGCAGGCGCCGGAAGCTTTCTTCGCTGGCGCGAAGGGCCTCCTCCATCTTCTTGCGCTGGGTGATATCGCGAATGATCACGGTGAAAACTTTGTTGCCGTCGTGCTCGATCTGAGAAATTGATGCTTCAATCGGGAATTCTTCACCGTTGGCCCGGACTGCACACAGTGGGTTGAGCTTCCCCATGGAGCGGTTGGTCACTCCCGCCTCGGCGAAGCGTCGAATGTGCCCGGCGTGCCGCCCACGGAAACGTTCCGGGATAAAGCGCGCAATGGAATGGTCCAAAGCATCGGTAGCGGAGCAGCCGAACATGGTTTCTGCCGCGCGATTGAAGAGGATGATGCTTTGGCCGGCATCAACCGTAAGGATCGCATCGGTCGCGGACTGGATGATCGCGTTCAGCTGAGCCTGGCTGCGGCGTAATTGTTCCTCGGCGTGGCGCCGATCGGTTATGTCACGCACAAACGCGCTGAATGCGACTTCCTTGCCGGTTCGGATGGGCGTGATGGAAACTTCGACTGGAAATTCATGCCCATCAGCATGAATCGCGTTGATCTCAACGCGGCGGTTGAGGACGTTAGACTCGCCGCTGTTCAGGTATCGACTTAACGAAGCCCTGTGAGCCTCGCGGTAGCGTTCCGGGATGACCATATCGGCTAGAGGATTTCCTAGCACTTCCTGCTGCGGCCGCCCAAATATGGCTTCAGCCTGCGGATTCCATCCGGAGATGTTGCCGTGACTATCCATCGTGATGACAGCGTCGAGTGAAACTTCGATGATTCGCTGAATCACTTCCTCGCTGTCCCGAAGGTCAGCCTGCGCCTGAATTCCGATTGCAATCTCCTTCTCCAGAGATTCGTTAATCGTTTCCAGTTCCCGGGTACGTTCTTTGATCCGCTGTTCCAACTGTTCGGTGAGGCGGCGCAACTGGGTTTCGCGTTGCTTGCGTACGTGAATCTGTCGTTCCAGTTCAAGGTTGACAGCTTGCAATTGCTGAGGGCTAGTGAGCAGCAGCGCTTTTGGCGCCAGAGGGAGCAGAGCGATCGCCGTGGCCACGGAGATCAGTGCAGTAACGGCTTTTACCAGGCCGGAGATGAAGTAGGTCGGATGCCAGATGGTCCAAACTTCCATCACATGGGTGGTACCGCACGCCAGGATGAAAGCGCCAAACATCCAAAACATCCAATTGAACGGCAGGTCTCGCCGGCGGCGCACTACATAGATCAGAACGACGGGAATGCAGTAATAAGCGAGCGCGATCAACGCATCGGAAATAACGTGCAACCAGAGAAGCCTGGGATTCCACAGGTAACAGGTTCCATGCGGCAGAAAGTCAGAGGAGAGCAGCTGTTGCAGAAATCGGATCATTCGATTCTCGCGGAGCAGCGCAGTTGCCAGCTCCGCCTGGCGGTTGCGCCGCACGCGGCTGCTGCAAACGAACCATCGTCAAACTTTCGCTCAGGCTTGAGTGTGAGGCGAGAACGGGGTGACCAAGATTGGGCGGTTCAGAGTCAATGTGGGTTGTTGGGCGGGTCTTCTTCGCTCACGCGTGGACGCGGGCAGTGGATTCGCGGACTACTAACTCGGGTTTCACGACCGTCTCCTGCGCCACCTCCTCGCCGTCAATGCGTTGCAGGAGGGTGGTGGCTGCCATTTCACCCATAACTTGCAGGGGCTGCCGCACGGTTGTGAGCCGGGGCGAGATGTAGCCGGCGATTGAGATATCGTCGATGCCCACCACGGAGACGTCACGAGGTACGCTGAGACCCGCATCCTGGATCGCTCGCATTGCGCCGATCGCAGAGCCGTCGTTGAATGCCAGTAAGGCGGTAAAGTCGCGGGATTTGCTGAGTAGTTGCTGGGCGGCTTCATATCCACGCTGCGCCATTGAGATTTCCGACGCGTCAAAATAGGTTCCCATGCAGGTCGTCAGTTCGCTTTTTACTTCCAGTCCCATTTCTCCGCAGACTTGCAGGATAGCTTTCCACCGGGCTTCCGTGTCCCCGTTGCTTTCGGGGCCTTTGAAGAAGGCGATACGCCGATGTCCTAGTTCGGTCAGGTGCTTCAGGCCCAAAAGCACGGCCTGATGGTTGTCAATGACGATACGAGTGACGCCGGGTGCATTGGTGATGTCGGAGATCGCAACTACCGGAACCGGCATTTCGCGCGCGAGCGGAGTATTAAGAAAGATCATCCCTTCGACTTGGCGGTCCATCAACGTGTGCGGAGAATTTTCGATCTGCTCGGGCGCGAAGCGATGGCTCTCGACGAAGTAGTTGAACTTTGCCGCCGCCAACTTGGTTTCGATCCCGCTGATCAACATGGCGGAGAATTCGTCGCCGATCTCAGGCACCAGCACCGCGATACTGTAGGTGCGCTTGGTGTGGAGATAGCGCGCAAAAAGATTGGGGCGATAGTCGAACTTCCGTACCGCCTCCCAGATGCGGTCTTTTGTGGGCTGCGCAATGGTGCTCGACAACGGAGAATTGGTCAGAACCACGGAAACCGTAGTTGGAGAAAGTCCAAGGTGTTCCGCGAGGACCTTGAGGGTGATACGCTTCTGGCCCGCTTCGTGGCGGAGCTTACGTCCTGGGGGCATTGGTGGCGACCGGACAACGATACTATTTGTATACCAGAAAGTCACCTTTCTCGTCCCGACTGAACCCGTTTAGCGGAGTACAATATAGCCGCTGAAAATGCCATTCTTCGCTTTTGAGAGGCGCCCTTTTTTATGAGTTTATGGCCGACCGCGGTCGCTTTTTTATCACTGGTGATTGCCGTTCCTGCCCTCGGACAATGGACTGCGCTAGATCCGGTAACTGCCGTCAAGCAGAGCCGAATGGGTGCAACCGTCAGTTTTAAATCCGGAGGCACGTTGAAGCTCGAGGCGTGTACGGAGTCGATCGTGCACGTTACCTATTCGCCAACGGCCGCTTTTCCGGCGAACAAGGATTACGTTGTGACGAAGACGGACTGGCCCCCGGTAAATGTGAAGATCGATGACGCGGACAAGGAGGCTACGCTTTCGACCTCTGCTGTGAAGATTACGATCGGCAAAGAGGATGGTGGAATTACGTTTTCGGTTCCTGGAAACGATCGACTTTTCCGCGATGGCAAGCGGATGATGACTCCCGTGACGGTAAACGGTGAAAAGACTTACCGCGCCGAGACAGTCGCCGAAATGTACGGAACGCGGGAAGGATTTTATGGGCTCGGCCAACACCAGGCAGGCGTGTGGAATTACCACGGTGCTTCGGTCGATTTGTCTCAAGAAAATACTGAAATTGCGGTACCCATGCTGCTTTCCTCGAACGGTTACGGGATTTTCTGGAACAACACATCACGGACACGAGTGAACAACCGCTTTGTGCACGTGATGTACATCAGTTCTGAAGTGGCAGACACCATTGATTACTACTTCCTCTATGGCCCGGAGTTCGACAAGATCGTCGCGGGTTACCGCGAATTGACGGGACAAGTGCCGATGTTTGGCCGCTGGGCGTATGGATTCTGGCAGTGCAAGAACAGATACAAATCGCAAGAAGAGATTCTAGCGGTGGCGCAGAAATATCGCGACCAACATATCCCTGTCGATAACATTGTGCAGGACTGGTTCTGGTGGAACCGCAAGGGCGAGCACGTCTTCAACAAGGGTTATCCCGACCCCAGGGGAATGATGGACCAGTTACACAAGAACAATTTCCACCTGATGATTTCGGTCTGGCCGTTTTTCGAGCCGGGATCGAAGGAATACGCGGAGATGGACCGTCTTGGCTACTTCATTGATCGCACGAAAATCCCGCACCTTCCGTATCACCAGCAGGGAATGGCGGCGTACGATCCGACTAATCCGGGTGCGCGCAAATATTACTGGGATCTGATGGACAAGGGTCTGTTCAAGCTGGGCGCTGATGCCTGGTGGCTCGACACGACGGAGCCTGAAACCGAAGGCCAGGAGGAGAGCATTCTGCTTGGTCACAAGATCGCTGCCGGGAGCGGCGATCGCTACGCGAATATCTTCCCATTGATGACGACCAAGGCAGTTTACGAAGGACAGCGCAGCGCATCGGACCAGAAGCGTGTTTTCATTTTGTCCCGGTCGGCCTTCGCGGGAGCGCAACGGAATTCGGTCACAGCCTGGTCCGGTGACGTTCTCTCAGATTGGCTGAGCTTTAAACGGCAGATTCCGGCGGGATTAAACTTCTCTGTTTCGGGTCTGCCGTATTGGACGACTGATATCGGCGGTTTCATCGGAAATCCGCTGGGGAGCCCCAGCGATCCCGCTTTTCGCGAGCTCTTCATCCGCTGGTTCCAGTTCGGGGCATTCTCGCCGGTCTTCCGTGTCCACGGAACGCGGTCCAATCCAGACGAAAACGAGTTGTGGTCGTACGGGCCGGAAGCTCAGAAAATTCTAGTTCAATACGACAATCTTCGTTATCGTCTGCTGCCTTACATCTATTCGCTGGCGTGGAAGACGACTTCGGAGGCTTACACGCCGATGCGGCCTCTGGTGATGGATTTCCGCACTGATGTGAATGCGCAAAACATTGGCGATCAGTTCATGTACGGGCCTGCGATTCTGGTGAATCCAGTGACTGAACCCGGTGCGACCGAGCGGCACATGTACCTTCCGAAAGGCAAGTGGTATGACTTCTGGACAGGTGCATCAGTCAACGTGGCCGGGGAAAGCGGCAGATTTATTGATGCGGTCGCTCCGTTAGATCGCATGCCGTTGTATGTGCGTGCGGGGTCGATCGTTCCAATGGGCCCGGAAGAGGAATATTCAAATCAGAAGCCTGCAGATCCGGTTGAACTCCGCGTTTATCCCGGCGCCGACGCTGATTTCACGCTGTACGAAGACGAAGGCGACACCTACAACTACGAGAAAGGGCAGTATGCGACCATTCCGATCCATTGGAGTGATTCGACTCAGAAACTGACTTTGGGTGATCGCAAGGGATCGTTTCCTGGGATGCTGGAGAAAAGAACGTTCAATTTTGTGCTGGTCCGGGAAGATCACGGCGCTGGAGTGGAACCGGCGGTCGCCGCTCAGTCTGTGCCATATTCGGGAACCAAAGTACAGGTTTCACCAAGGTAAGCAGACGAAGTAGGAGCGGGCGAAGCGTAGGTTCTCGCCGGATTGGATAGTGCGCGCTACACCCGTTGCATTGGAACAATCTTGCATATTGGAAAAAGAGCGGCCTGGATTCTGCCGGCTCTGGTCGTATTGGCAGTTACCGCATACATCATGCGGAGTTGGCCACCACCAGATAGCATTCGCCGAGCCCGCGAGGCAGTTCTCCGACAAAATCTGTTCACGATTCCGGACCTCATCCGGCAGTACTACATTGATAAGGGCTCGCGCCCCCACTCACTCGATGATCTTGTTCGTGCTGGTTATGCAAGGAAGATCCCCACGGACCCTATTACTGGACGAGACGATACTTGGGTAGTACAGAGATTGAAAGGATCTGAAACAGAAATTGTCGATCTTCACAGCGGATCGCATCTGAAAGCTGTCGACGGAACTACCTATGACAGGTGGTAACCAGGAGGTCGACCGTTTAGATGGCTGAGTTCTTAAGACCCGCTTCTGTTGTCGCCTCTGCTATCGGAACCCTGAACCAGAAAATTGACCCGTGTCCCAGTTCGCTGGTAACTCCCACCTGACCGCCGTGGTTCAGCACGGTGTGCTTCACGATTGCCAGACCCAAGCCGGTGCCTCCGGCTTCACGGGAGCGCGCTTTGTCTACGCGGTAGAAGCGCTCGAACAGACGCGGCAAGTGCTCGGAGGGAATGCCCTGGCCGAAGTCGCGGACGAAGAACTCAAGTTTGTCGAACCGCTCGGTCGCGCCCAACTCAATCTTCCTTGTCCCCGAGGCATACTTGAGTGCATTGTCAATCAAATTGGCGAACACCTGATGGATTGCGTCACGATCTGCCACTACCGCCACGTCGGGAGAGTCGACAATTTCAAGCGTCAGTCCCCGCCCTTTCGCAACTTCACTGAACGAAACTTGCGCGTCTCTCAGTAACTCAATCGCGGATACGGGCGCGAGTTGTAGCCGGTCTTCGCCGGATTCGACTCTTGCCAGCGTCAGCAGGTCCTCGGTCAGGCGGCTCATGCGCTGAGCATTCCGCCGAATGATCTCCAGAAACTCGCGCGCATGCGGGTCGGGCGACTCATCCATCAAAGTTTCGGTGTAGCCGAGCAGGGAAGTGAGAGGCGTGCGCAGCTCATGCGAAACGTTGGCGATAAAGTCGCGGCGCGTGCGTTCCACGCGGGCGATTTCGGTAGTGTCGCGGAGAACGCAAACGGCACCGCCGTCAGGGAGGGGCGCCGACGTCATTCCAAAAATTCTTCCGGGAGCCACGGAATACAGGGTTGCACTCTTGACGACGCGCTTTTCCAGCACTTCAGCGACGACTCGAAGTAGATCAGGATCGCGGACTGCTCGAATAAGGGGGGTTCCAAACCCCAGCCTTCCGGCCGCAAGCGGCTTCATCGCGCCGTTGAACCACGCTATGCCATGATTAGGGGACACCGCGATCACCGCATCGTTCATGCTGTTGAGCAGGGTTTCCAGCTGTTCGCGGCTGTTCTTGAGATTACGGAAATCTGTCTCAAGCTGGCGTGCAGTCTTATCCAGGCTTGCTGCCAATACGGCGATCTCATCGCTGCCTGCATCCGGCAAGCGCGCGGCGAGATTGCCGGCCGCGATTTCCTGGGCGAAGGCGACCATGCTTCGGAGGCGCCGGGAGATGCTCTCAGCGCCGATAAGGGCAATTACCAGGCCCGCGAGCAGCGCGATTCCCGAAGCTTCCAACAATTCTTTCTGCACTTTGCGGATATCGGCACGAATGGAGGCCAGCGGATAAGCGAGCCGAACCGCGCCGAAGGAAGTTGGCGCCGCCACGTAGCGAAACTCGATTCCTACGGTGTGACTGGTGCGCGAGTCAGTCCCAACCTGACCTTTCAACGCCGCGATGAATTCGGGCCGGGTTGCGTGATTTTCCATCTCAGAGGCCTGAGCTTCTGAATCGGCCAACACCTTCCCAAAGCGATCGATAATCGTCGCGCGAGCTCTTGCCGCCTGGCTAACCTCGTTGGCTAACTGCCCGTAGGACAATAAACTGGCTTCGTGATCAGCACGGGCCGCAAACATCTTCACCTTGTCTTGCAGATTCTGATCGAGTTGTGCCGCGAGGGAATTCTCCCACGTACGGCGGACCATGATGTCGAGCGCGGCGGTGGAGACGCCGACAACCACGATGGTCAGAAAGAGAAGTTTGAAAAGGATGCGTTTTCGCACGAAGGCCCTGTAGCTCTTAACTTTAGTTCTTAGCCTTCAGCCAAAGACTATCGTCGCATGCCACCTAAGGGCTAAGAGCCAACAGCTTGAGCTGATTTATTTCCGCACCTCAAACATGTATCCCGCCCCGCGCACGGTATGGATGTGACGAGGCTTTTCGGGATCACGTTCTATTTTTTCACGTAAGCGCCGAATATACACGTCAACAATTCGGGGAGTGACGAAGGCAGTGTCATGCCAGACGGCGTCAAGCAGGCTTTTGCGGGTGAAGACCCGTCCAGGGTGGGATGCGAGGAACTCAATCAGGCGAAATTCGGTTGCGGTCGTCACAACTGGCTCGGTGCGGCTGGTGAGGCGCATGGCGGCGGTGTCAATGACGATTTCTCCCACACGCAGCGTCTCTTTACGCAGGGGCTGTTCGAAGCGCCGTAATACCGCTTTGACACGTGCTACGACCTCTTTCGGGCTGAACGGTTTGGTGATGTAATCGTCCGCGCCAATCTCAAAGCCGCGCAACCGGTCGGATTCAGCTGCCCTGGCAGTGACAAACACAATCGGGATCCCCGCCAATGCCGAGTTGTTGCGAATGGCTTTGGCGATGTCGAGTCCGCTGTTGCCGGGCACCATGATGTCGAGAATGACCAAGGCAGGACGCCGCGCATGCATTTCGTCGAGAAGGCCCGCGCTGGTGGGAAACCATGAAACCCCGTAACCGGCAGTCTGAAGATGGTGCTTCAGCAAGCCGGCAATGTCGGGGTCGTCTTCCAAAATAAAAATGATGGGGTTGATTGGCTGCGCCATTCGATATCAGTTACCTGCGATGGTCTGCCCCGCTCCGTGCCGAACATCCGCGCCGCGAACCCAGAAGATGACATCTTCCGCGATGTTGGTGGCGTGGTCTGCCACACGCTCCAGATTTCGAGCCACGGACAGTGCGTCCAGCGCCTGCACGGCGCGGTCGGGGTGCTCACCCATATAACGAGAAAGCGAGGAGAACGCCTCGTGATTGATGCGGTCGACATCGTCGTCGGCTTCGAGGACGTGCCGGGCGAGTTCAGTGTCGCCTTCGATAAAAGACCTCAACGCGTCACGGACCATGGCCCGGACTTTGGCCGCCATGGCAGGAATATCGACTGGCAATTCAGAGGCGGGAAACTCGATCATGTTCAGCACGCGCTGCGCGATATTGACCGCCTGGTCGCCCACGCGCTCGAGGTCGGCGTTAATTTTCAAGACCGCGAGAATGAACCGCAGGTCGATGGCCATCGGCTGTTGCATGGCCAGAAGATCGATGGCAAACTCGTCCACTTCGCGCTCAGCGCGGTTGATGGCGTTCTCGTTGTTGAGCACGCGCTGGCACAAAGCGGCGTCGCGCTGCGAATAAGCCTGCACTGAAAGATCAATGGCCTGCTCCGCCATCCCGGCCATAGCCAAGATGCGGTGCCTCAGATCGTCGAGTTCCTGATGAAAACGAATGCGTGTCATCCGAACCTGCCCGTAATGTAGTCTTCAGTCCTCTTGTCCGTTGGGTTGGTGAAGATCTTTTCGGTTTTGTCGAACTCCACCAGATGACCCATGAGGAAAAAGCCCGTGAATTCGGCGACCCGCGAAGCCTGCTGCATGTTATGAGTAACGATAACGATGGTCAGTTTTTGCTTCAACTCAAAAATCAGGTCTTCGATCTTCGCCGTTGAAATAGGATCGAGCGCGGACGCCGGCTCATCCATGAGCAAAACTTCCGGATCGACCGCCAGCGCCCGCGCGATGCACAAACGCTGCTGTTGTCCGCCGGAAAGGCTTGCGCCGGATTTCTTCTTGAGGACGTCTTTCACTTCATCCCACAGTGCCGCCTGATGTAACGAGCGCTCGACAACTTCGTCGAGGGTCTTGCGGCTGCGGGTCCCGTTCAGTTTCAGCCCAGCCGCAACGTTGTCGTAAATGCTCATGGAAGGGAAAGGGTTCGGCTTTTGAAAAACCATGCCGACCTTTCGCCGCACATCGACCGGCGGAGTGCTGTAGATGTCCATGCCGCCGATCTTCACTTCGCCTTCAGCCTTCGCCTCAGGAATGGTTTCGTGCATCCGGTTCAAGCAGCGCACAAATGTGGATTTGCCGCACCCGGAAGGCCCAATGACTGCAGTGGCATGATTGGCCTCGACAGACATGCTGATCCCATGCAGCGCCTCGGTTTTTCCGAACCAGGCTTTTAGATCGCGGACCTCTACCGCAGTCGCCATAGCTAGCGTGCCCCTCCTAGTCGCTGCCGAAAAACAAAGCGCACGATCGAAGTAGTACCGACAATCATGATAATCAACAGCAGCGCTCCGGCCCAGGCCTGGCGATGCCAGTCCTCATAGGGAGAGTTTGCATAAACATAGATTTGCAAAGGAAGTGCCGCCATGGGCTGGTTGGGGCTCAAATTCCAAAACTGATTGCCAAGCGCGGTGAACAGAAGCGGCGCGGTCTCGCCGGCCACGCGGGCGAAGGCCAGCATGATTCCAGTGATGATGCCGGCTCGCGCTGAAGCCAGCGTGATAGAAACCGTGGTTCTCCACTGTGGAATGCCGAGACCGAAGGCGGCTTCGCGCACGGCAGTTGGCACCAGGCGCAGCATCTCTTCTGTCGTCCGTGCCAGGATAGGGATCATCATGATTGCCAGTGCCACCCCACCGGCAAGCGCCGAAAAATGACCCTGCTCATAAACAACCAGGCCGTACGCTACCAGTCCGATCACAATGGAGGGTACGCCGTTCAAAACGTCCGCAGTAAAGCGAATCGCTTGTCCCAGGGGGTTTTGACCGTACTCCGCAAGATAAATTCCCGCGCCAATTCCAACAGGCAGGCCCAAGACACTAGCAATTAACAGGATGATGACGGAGCCGATCAGAGCGTTTGCCATTCCGCCACCGACCTCGCCCACAGGTTTCGGAGTCTGAGTGAGGAACGACCAGTTCAGCGACGTCGCACCTTTGATCGCAAGATAAGCGAAGATCGCGACCAGCGTGCTCACCACCAGGGCTGACAAGGTCGCAGCCACAGCCGTAGCTGCGTGGTTGGTTACGGTTCGGCGGAGCTGAGTGAATCGGTTATTGGCCACGTGCCCCCGCGGGAACTCCACGAGTTACGCTCCAGACCATGAATCTCGCGAGAATGTTCACGACAATCGTCACCATGAACAGCGCCAGACCGATTTCAATTAACGCGCTGCGATACAGATCATCTGTCGCTTCATTGAATTCGTTGGCGATCACTGCGGCCATCGTGTAACCCGGCGCCAGCAGTGATTTTGCAATCTGAGGACTGTTGCCGATGACCAGGGTGACAGCCATGGTTTCGCCCAGTGCGCGGCCGAGGCCCAGGATGATCGCGCCGACGATTCCCGCGCGTGCGTTCCGCAGAACACCCATTCGGATCATCTCCCATCGCGTGGCGCCCAAGGCGAGCGCAGCCTCGCGCTGATGCTGGGGAACGACCGCAAGAACCTCGCGGCTGATCGACGAGATGATGGGAATGATCATGATCGCGACAACCACTCCGGCCGCGAACATCGAGTAACCGTAATCGGGAGCTTTGAAGAGGTGAGTCCAACCCAAATACTTTACGAGCAGGGGATTGATGTGGCCGCGCAGCAGCGGAACGAGAATGAACATCGCCCAGATGCCGTAAATGATGCTGGGAATCGCCGCCAAAAGTTCGGTCGCAAAGGAAATCGGCTTACGCAGAAGTGGCGGGCACATCTCGGTGACAAACACCGCCACCGCGAGCGCCAGGGGGACGGCGATGATCAGTGCCAGGATGGAAGAGACGATCGTGCCAAAAAGAAATGGCAGCGCACCAAACTCGCCGGAAACCGGGTCCCACGCGCTTCCAGTAAAAAAGTGAAAGCCGAATTTCTGCCAGGCAAGAGCTGACCTTTGCAAGAGCTCAGCAATAATCAGCCCCACGATGCCAAGCACGGTGATGCCCGCGACCAGCATGAGGCCCTTAAAGCCCGAATCCAGATTAAAAATCGACCGGCTCCAGGCAGGCGCCTTTGGCGATGTGGTCACGAGAGAGATCTTGGGCGCTTCGGATGAACCCATGGATTTTGAGACGTTCTTATCAAGCCCACGATTTGCTGGATTCGGAATGTGTCTCTCGGGTGCGGCTCCCATGAGCTATCAGCTTCCGTTTCTGGTTTTGATCCAAGTCGGAGCGCCCCCACTCAAAACCTTAGCAGCGGCTTGATTAAAGGATGATGAATGCGGGCCAGCGTGTCGGCGCTGACCCGCATCAACCACGGGGATGCTAGTGAATCGTTTTCAGGGCTGCGCGCTCTTTCTCTCTGACCGCGTCAGGCAATGGCGCATAGTTCAGTTGCGCCGTCATGGTCTGGCCCCGGTCCAGCATCCAGTTCAGGAAATCCACGAAGACCTTCTGCTTGCTCTTGTCTTTCCAGTCGGTCGGAACTAATAGCCAGGTAAAGCTCGAGATTGGGTAGGCATCTTTACCGGGTGCGTTGGTGATGGACACGCGGAAATCCGCGGGCATCTGTTTCATGGATCCCGCAGCGGCTGTAGTTGAATCGAGGCTGGCCTTTACGAAATTACCCGCCGCGTTTTTAACCGGCCCGTAAGGAATGTTGTTCTGCACGGCATAGATGAGCTCTACATAGCCGAAAGCCCCGTCCATCTGACGGATCATGCCTGCCACGCCTTCATTACCCTTCGCTCCCAAGCCGGCTGGCCAATGCACGGAAGTGCCGTTGCCAACGGAATTGGCCCATTCGGAGCTCACTTTAGAAAGATAATCGGTCCAGACATAGGTGGTGCCGCTGCCATCCGAGCGGTGGACAACCACAATCGGGGTATTCGGGAGTGACACTCCGGAATTTGCTTTTGCGATGGCTGGATCATTCCAGGACGTGATCTTGCCAAGGTAGATACCGGCAATAACATCGGGCGTGAACTTCAGCTCGCCCTTAAACCCTGGGATGTTATAGGCAGGCACCACCGCACCCAGGACAGTGGGGAAATGGAGGACGGCGGAACCTCTCTTTTGCTTGAACGCGGCCAGTTGTTCGTCTTTCATCGGGCCGTCGCTGGCCCCAAAGTCAACGGTTCCAGCCGTGACCTGGGCGATGCCGCCACCGCTACCGATCGACTGGTAGTTGATTTCGATGTCCGGATGCTCCTGATGATACTGATTAAACCATTTGGAATAAATGGGATAAGGGAAAGTGGCGCCTGCGCCATTGAGCTTGGTTTGCGCGAGCGATGGCAGCGCGAGCAGAACCAATGCGAATACTGGGAAGTATCTTCTCAAGATATTCTCCTTTGATTTCTCTACTTTGGCTGGCTCGATTAAAAGGCTCGGATGGTTAAAGGACGATGAACTACGCGTTAACAGTTGGGAAAATCGGCTATTCGGTAACCCGCTTCTGGGTAAGGTGTTGCTGGCGGAGGTGATCCAGATAGAGTTGCTCGGAGGACTTCTCCTGCATTCGAAGCAAGTGCCGTACTGTGTGTCCGCTCACCATATGGCAGACTTCCTCGGCGGTGTTTTTGACATGGTCGGCAGCCCGCTCAATCGCCTGTGCCATGGTGATCACATGCACGCTTTGAGATCCGCCGAATGTGGTTTCAGGTTCGAGATGGCGGACGACCACGAGGTTGTGCAGGCGATCCACTTCGCGGTCTGCGCGTATGACCTGAAGCGCCAGGGCATGATCGCGGCCGGAAAACGCTGTTTGGGTATCGGCCAGCATTTTGGCCAGCATCGCCAGCATATCGCCGAGATCCCTGAGATCTTTCATGTCCAGGCGGGCGTGTACGGTTTCCGCGCGCGTAGCAAAGGAGAGCAACAGATCGCCGATGCGCTCGAGATCGATCATGCACTTCAAGCAAGCGAGCTTCTCCCGGACTTGCTCGACGGAACTGTGGGCGAGTTCGTTGGCTACGCGCTCGTCGAATTCGCAGTCGAGTTCATCTAATTCGCGTTCGTAGGAGACGATGCGGGACAGCGCGGAATTCGCGCCCAGCACAAGGTCCGCCGCAGCGTGCGCGGCGGAGATCGCGATGCCATAGGCCTGGGTGGTCAGACCCAACAGATCGTTGTCAGGTTGCTGGTCTTCGTTCCTCGCAAGGGCGCCATTTTTCGACATGGAACCAATCCCGGAGTCGCTTACAAAAGTTAGATTCTTCCATGTTCATTCAAACTGAATCCTGTTTACATTTGTGTTAACAGTCGGTAAACGTTTGTGCGTTTGTGTTGCGCTTTCACCACTAAGGACACAAAGGTTCACGAAGGAATAGCTCGCTGCGCGAGGCACAGGCGAGCCGCCTGTGCTACACCGCTGGATTCGGGATATAGGCCGCGAAAAGCCGGGGTTACTGCAGGTTGCTGGCGACGTTTGAGAAGGTGCTGTTGGCGTTGGTGCCGATCAGCCGGATGGTTCCCACCACGAGAAGCAGGATCACCGCCAGCATGACTGCATATTCGGCAATGTCCTGGCCCTGATCGTCGGCCCACAGATTCTGGATAAGTTTGGTCATAGGATTCCCTCGAAACGCTTATGATGAACGCCGAAACCCCGATTGTCAAACCGTTTTGCATCAAAATCAGTGCAAAAGCAAGATTTTAATGCCACTGCTCGACCGAGCGTGAGAGGTAATCCAGGACTGGTCGGGGGAATACACCTAGAAAAACCGTGATCGCCAGGCTCAGGGCGAGCGCGATTCCCAGGCCGGGAGGCACAGCTGCGACTGGCCTTTCCTCGCGAGGTTCACGCATATACATCACGACAATGATGCGGAGGTAGTAATAGGAGGCGATGGCGCTGTTGATGACGCCGATTACCAGTAAGCCAATCAGATTCTCCCGGGCGGCTTCGGCGAAGACGTAAAACTTGGCAAAGAACCCGCCGAATGCCGGGATGCCAATCAGTGATAGCAAAAAGATCGTGAAGATTGCGGCGAGGCCAGGGGAACGCTTTGCCAGGCCTGAGTAGTCCTCCAGGGTGACATAGCGTTCGCCTGCGCCTGCCAGATGTCCGACGACCGCGAACGCGCCGACATTCATGGCCGCGTACGTCGCTGTATAGAACATGATGGCTGAGATCCCGCTCCTTGGATCGGACTGCGGCCATACGGCAAATGCAATCAGGAGATATCCGGCGTGCGCGATGGAGGAGTACGCGAGCAGGCGCTTGACGTTGCTCTGGACCAGGGCGGCGATGTTGCCGATCGTCATCGAGAGCGCGGCGGCTACCCAGATCAGCCACACTCTTCCCGGGGCTTGTCCCTGGAAGAGCACGCGCACCAGGACAGCAAAGACGGCGGCCTTCGGAGCCGTCGACATAAATCCTACGACGGGTGACGGGGCGCCTTCGTAAACATCCGGTGTCCAGATGTGGAATGGGGCAGCGGCGACCTTGAATCCGAGGCCGACGAACATGAGGGCGACGCCAATGTAGGCGAGCAGCGGGCCGCCACCGTTTGCATATTGTCCGAGGGCTTCGCCGATCTTATCGATACGGGTCGAGCCGGTGGCGCCGAACATCAACGCGACACCGTACAGAAAAAATGCCGTGGCAAAGGAGCCGAGCAGAAAGTATTTCACGGACGATTCGCTGCTGATGGCCGAACGCCGCCGGAATCCGGCGAGGATGTAGGTGGAGATCGATGAGATTTCGAGGGCGATGAAGATCAACACCAGTTCGACGGCTGAAGACATCAGCATCATGCCGACTGCGCCGAACAGAATCAGTCCGTAGTATTCGCCGGCGCGAATCTGCTGAACTTCCATGTATTCGTATGAGGCGAGGATGATCAGGACCGTGACCGCCGCGACCACGAAATGAAAGAAGACGCTGAACGCGTCCACGCGCACCATTTCCCAGAAGGCGGGCCCCCAGAATTGCTGTTGCGACTGATATAGCGTCGCTGCGAGTCCGGCAAGCGCCCCAATGAGGGCTATCCCGCCGAGTTTGCGCTGGCTGCTCCGCTCGTCCATAACGGGGTCGAGCAGCATGATGATCATGCCGACGATCGACAGCACGATTTCAGGGAGGATGCGAACGTAGTCGCCGCCGGGTGGCAGAGTTTCGACGATGGTCTGTAGAGCCATCATTGGCCCACCGCTTTCGCCACCATTTGAGGCATAGCGGCAAGTACATTGTGGACTGCGGGATCGATCGCGTTGAGCCAGAGCAACGGCGCAACTCCCATTACCAGCGCCATGATCGCGGCCGGCCAGAGCGCGATGCGTTCGCGGAGGTTAAGGTCGAGCAAAGAATTGTTTTCCTCATGCTTCACCTGGCCGAAGAAGACGCGCTGATACATCCATAGCAGATAGCAGGCGCTCCAGATGACGCCAGTTGCGCCGACGACGCCCCACCACGCCTTTGCCTGAAACGCCCCGCTCAACACCAGGAATTCGCCGATAAAGCCGTTGAGAAGAGGTAAGCCGACCGAGGCCAGGAGGATGAACAGGAAAAAGGTCGAGTAAGCCGGCATCGGTGTCGCCAGGCCGCCAAACTCGGAGATTTCGTACGTATGGCGCCGCTCGTAAAGAATTCCGGCCAGCATGAACAGGCCCCCGGTTGAAATCCCGTGCGCCAGCATGACAAACATCGCGCCGTTCAGGCCCGCCTGCGTGAAACTGAAGATGCCAAGGACCACGAAGCCCAGGTGGCTGATCGAGGAGTACGCGATCAGCTTCTTCATGTTCGGCTGGACCATGGCCACGAGCGCGCCGTAAACGATTCCGATCATGGCAAGAATTACGATCCAGGGAGCATTTGCGTGCGCTTGCTCGGGAAACAGACCGAGGTTGAAGCGCAGCATTCCATACGTGCCCATTTTTAAAAGAACGCCTGCGAGCAGAACTGAGCCGGCAGTCGGCGCCTCGACGTGTGCATCAGGCAGCCAGGTATGGAACGGGAAGAGCGGGACTTTGACTGCGAACGCGATGAAAAACCCGAGAAACAGCCACTGGGCTGCGGCAGAAAAGTCGGGCACGCCACCACTGCGGATGGCGTTTTGGATTACGACAAAATCAAAGCTCCCCGTTTTTGCATAAAGCCACAGAATCGCCGCCAGCATGAAGACCGAGGCGACCATCGTGTACAGGAAAAACTTAACCGCCGCATAAACCCGCCGCCCGTGCCCGTACACGCCGATCAGCAACGCCATGGGGATGAGCGTGGCTTCCCAGAAGAAGTAGAAGAGAAAGAGATCGAGCGAGACGAAGACGCCGATCAGTCCGGTTTCAAGCACCAGCAGGAGAACGAAGAATTCTTTGACGCGGTCGTGGATGGATTTCCATGAGATCAGAACGCACAGCGGCGTCAGGAAAGTGGTGAGGACCACCAGCCACATCGAGATTCCGTCGATGCTCACGTGATAGTGGATTTTCGGCGTGGGAATCCAGGGCACATCCACGTCGAACGCTTTCTGGAATCCAGATGGAAGAAGGTGTGCCGGATTGCGGTCGAAGTGAACGGGAAGATGCAACGATACGACGAACGTGAGCAGCGAGATCAGAAGCGCAAAGATGCGAATTTCGCGATCGCGGCGCGGCAGGAAGAACAGCAGAAGAGCTCCCGCTGCGGGGATGAACGTGACCAGCGTCAGGATTGAACGATCGAGTCCGTTCATCTTGTTCCTATCCAGACCATGTATGCGATGACCGCGGTGGCTCCCACGGCGACCCATCCCGCGTAAGAGCGCAGGTTGCCGGACTGCATGTGACGCAAGTTGTCGGACACCTCGCGCGCCGTATCGGCGCTGCCGTCGAGCGTAGCGTCAATCACGCCCTGGTCGATGCCGCGCCAGAAGACGACGCTCGAAACTGCCACCAGGGGCTTGACGAAAATCCAGGTGTAGAACTCGTCGATCCAATATTTGTTGGCGACGGCGGAGTAAAGGCCCTGGATGGAGGCCGCGATGCGGCCGGGCAACTTCGGCTTTCGGTTGTACAGCAGGAACGCAAGAAGGAAGCCGAGAGTAGCGGCTCCCACTGAAACCAGCATAAGCGTTGTTTCCAGGCCAGCCTCGTCGCTTCGTGTGGCAGCGCCGCCTTCGAAAGCAGTTGCCGCGCTGGCGTTGGACGCGAATACCGGTGCAAGAAAGTCATCGAATCGATGATGAATGCCGACCCATCCGCCGACGATCGACAGGACCGCCAAAATTACCAGGGGACCCAGCATGACCCATGGGCTTTCATGAATGCCGCCGTGGCCGTGACCATGGGAGGCGGCATGATCTTCATGACTGTGCTCTGTGCCAATTGGTCCTCGATACTCCCCAAAGAACGTCATGAACAGCAGCCGGAACATATAGAAGGAAGTGATGAATGCCGTTAGCAGGCCGACCAGCCAGAAAATCCAGTTCGATTCGTAAGCCCGCCACAAGATTTCATCCTTGCTGAAGAACCCGGCAAACGGCGGAATGCCAGCGATCGCAATGGTCGCCACGGCCATGGTCCCGAAGGTCCACGGGATCTTCTTCCACAAGCCGCCCATCTTCCGCATGTCCTGTTCGCCGCCGACGGAGTGGATCACGGAGCCGGCCGCAAGGAACAGCAGACCTTTGAAAAATGCATGCGTCATCAGATGGAAGATACCAGCGGAGAACGCTGCTACGCCGCAGGCCAGGAACATGTACCCCAGCTGAGAAATTGTGGAGTAGGCGAGGACTTTCTTGATGTCGGTCTGAGCGATGCCGATGGTCGCGGCGAAAAATGCGGTGAGTGCTCCGATAATTGCGACGACGGTCAGAGCGCTAGGTGCCCGTTCAAAGATCACGTGTGACCGCGCGACCATGTAGACGCCGGCGGTGACCATGGTTGCCGCGTGGATCAGCGCTGAGACAGGTGTCGGGCCTTCCATCGCGTCGGGCAGCCAGACGTAGAGAGGAATCTGCGCGGACTTGCCGCAGGCGCCAACCATCAGCAGCAGAGCGATCGCGGTCAGAAATCCTGCGCCGGCGGTTTCAGGAGCGAACGGCTGGACCGCGGCGGACACCTGTTGGAAATCCAAAGTATTGAAGTGCTGGATGAGCAGGAAAAGCGCGATCAGGAAACCGAAATCCCCAATGCGATTAACGATGAATGCTTTTTTGCCCGCGGCCGCGGCCGAATCGCGTAGAAAGAAGAACCCGATGAGCAGGTACGACGCAAGGCCCACGCCCTCCCAGCCGATGAACATCAGCAGGTAGTTTGAGGCGAGCACCAGCGTCAGCATGAAAAACATGAAAAGGTTCAGGTAGGAGAAGAAGCGGTAGTAGCCGCCTTCTTCCCACATGTACCCAACTGAATAAATGTGGATAAGAAAGCCGACGCCGGTCACCACCAGCAGCATCACGAGCGAAAGCTGGTCGAGGTAGAAGGCGAAATCAACCGAGAAACTGCCGGAGCGAATCCAGGTGGCGAGCGTCTGCGAATACGGAAAGTGCAGGGAAGAGAACTGCGCCACAATCCACAACGCCCAGCCAAACGCGGCACCGCAGAAGGTCAGAGCCACGCCGGCGACGGCCTGGCGAGAGAATCTCTTGCCGAAAAAGCCGTTGATCGCAGCTCCCGTCAGCGGCAAGAGCGGAATGATCCACAGATAAAGATTGGGATTCTCGGTCATAGTTTGAGCAGGTTCACCTGATCAATGTTCAACGTCTCGCGTGTGCGGAATAAGGCGATGATGATTGCAAGCCCGACTGCCGCTTCGGCTGCGGCAACGACCATCACAAAGAAGACGAACACATGACCACTCAGGGCGTGCCATTTTGCCGCGAACGCCACAAACGAAAGATTCACTCCGTTCAGCATCAGCTCAATCGACATGAAGATGGTGATGATGTTGCGCTTGATCAAAAATCCGGTCACGCCGCAAGCGAAAAGAATTGCGCTGAGCACCAGGTAGTAAGAAAGAGGCACCATCAGCTTTGCCTCCTTGACTCGGACTCAGGCCGCGCCGCCAGTACAACCGCGCCCATGATGGCGATCAGCACCAGGATTGAAGTGACCTCAAACGGCAAAAGGAATTGATGGAAGAGCAGTTGCGATACGTCGCGCGCGCCGCCGAAGGCCTTGTCAGTCTGGGGTACTCCGCCCAGCGCAACGGAACCGGATTCTGATCGCAGCAGCGCCCAGCAGACCATCACTGTCACCGCCAGGACGCCGGGAATTCCCAGCAGCCAGGAAACGCGGCTGCCCTGCGTGTGTTCCTCCTCGCCAGCATTCAGAAGCATGATGACGAAGACGAACAACACCATGATGGCGCCCGCATAAACGATCACCTGGACAGCGGCAACGAACTCCGCACCGAGCAGCAGGTATTCGACCGCGAGCGAGCCCATCACCACCACCAGCGACAATGCGCTATTAATGGGATGGCTCTGCAGCAGCAGGTTCACTGCGCCCGCCACGCAGATCAGAGCGAACACCGAAAATAAGATCAGGTGAAGCATTAGAACGATTTTGCAATTTGGTAATTGAGCAATGTTGTAATTTGAAACCTCTATGATTGGTTTTCAATTACCCAATTACGAAATTACACAATTCCTACTTCAACGCCACCACCACTGCCGTAACAACTAAATTTGCAATGGCAAACGGCAGCAAAAACTTCCATCCGAATGCCATCAGTTGGTCATAACGGAAGCGCGGCAACGTACCGCGCACCCAAATGTAGATAAACAGGAAAACAAAAATTCGCAGCGCAAACCAGAGCACCGGAAGAACGGCTTGCAAAATGTCCGGCCCAAATACCGGGCCGCGCCATCCACCTAAGAACAGCAGCGATGCCAGGCACGCGACCGTGATCATGTTCGAGTACTCGGCCATGAAGAACATGGCAAACTTCATCGCGCTGTACTCGGTGTGATATCCGGCGACAAGCTCAGTCTCAGCTTCCGGGAGGTCAAACGGTATGCGGTTGGTTTCGGCGTATGCAGCCGTCAGATAAATAAAGAAGGCGACGATCTGCCCGCCTTTGAAGATGAACCAATTGGGAATAAAACCCCAGAAATGCCCGGCTTGCGCATCTACAATTCCACGCAGGCTGAAGGTTCCGGCCAGAATCAGCACGCCCACCAGCGACAGCCCGAGCGCGATCTCATAACTCACCATCTGCGCGCTGGCCCGCAATCCGCCGAGCAGGGAATATTTGCTGTTCGACGACCAGCCGGACAACGCAATGCCGTAAACACCCAGCGAAGTAATCCCGAGCACGACCAGCAGGCCGATATTCACGTCGGTGATCTGCAGAGGAATCTCATGGCCAGCAAGGATTACGCTGTTGCCAAATGGAATCACCGCAATCGAAGTCAGCGCGAAGACGACGGCGATCACGGGCGCCGCGATATAAAGCGGCTTATAGACGTGGGGTGGCGTCAAATCTTCTTTAAAAAGAAATTTCACGCCGTCGGCGGCCGGTTGCAGCAGTCCGAATGGTCCCACGCGAGTTGGTCCCCAACGATTCTGCATGTGGCCGACGACCTTGCGCTCCAGCCAGACCGTGTAGGCAACAGCGGTCAGCAGGATGAACAAGATCAGCGCGATCTTGATGACAGAGACGAGGATGAAGAACGTTATGGACAATTGGGTCGATTGAGTAATTGTGAAATTGTGTAATTGGGAAATTGGAACGCCCGAATGCAACCGTTTCAATTACCCAACTACAAAATTACCCAATTACAAAATAGTTTCAGTCTGCCGGTACCTCGACAGGCTCAGCGTCCTTGTTTTCCATCACAGAGTGCAGGGTCTTCGAGTACCGCCCCACAGTTCCGGACGAAAACAGGTTGTTCTTGGCGGGAACAATCAACTTCGGATCCTGCTGTACTCCCAGCCCCATCTTTTCGATGGACGTATGCTGATCATTTCCGGCCATCAATTCAATCCGCGAGACCTCGTATCCCGGTACCAGCCGCTGGATTTCATCCAGCATCGCCATAGGATCGAACGGGCTCATCTTCGGTTCCAGGCCTTGCGCCTCAAGCCACACTCCCTGACGGTCCGCCTCGCCCGATTGCGCGCCGCGTGACTGGCCCATGTCGGCATGAACGCCATGGCCGAAAGGAACCAGTTTGTGAACGTCGAAGCCCATGGCATCGGCGATGCGGACGATCATCTCGAAATCAGGTTTGACGGTCGTGAACTCGCCCGCTTTTTTCAAAATCTGAATGTCCCCGCAGGTGTTCGTGAATGTGCCGGCCTTCTCGTAAGCGTTCGCTGCGGGAAGAACAACATCGGCGATGGTCGCGGTTTCGGTGAGGAACATGTCCTGCACCACCAGAAACGTGTTCTTCAGCGCGGCAGGGTCAACGCCGAGGCGTCCCACAGGATTTGCGCCGACTACGTACAAAGCTTTCAGCGCGCCCGGTTGCAACATCTGCGGAAGATTGAGGCCGGGCTTGCCTGCCAACCCGCCCCATTCTTCGCGAAACCTGCCTGCGTCGGAAACAGGGATGTACCCGGGCAGAAGGTCTGGATAGAGGCCCATGTCGGCCGCGCCGCGAGAGTTGGAGTAATCGGCGAGGCAGATCAGCTTTGCACCGTACAGGCCGGCAGCAAATTTCGTGAGCGCAGCAACCGCGCTGCCCGCGAGCTCAGATCCGAAAATAATGACCAGATTCTGTTCCGAGCGCAGCTTTTGCGCCAGATCGCTGGCTTCTTTGGAGCCACCCTTCCCGGCGGAAAGGGAACTTACAAAGGTTTCGTACGCGTCGCCGGAAATCTGCAAGAACGCCGTCGCCTGGCGCTGCAGCTTGATTGGTTCATGATTGACCACATACAAGCGCGCGTTGTGCAGCCTGACGTTGTTGCGAATCTGCCAGGCAAGCAGGGGATGTTCATCGGTCGGGTTGTTGCCAATCAGCAGGATCGCGGGTGCGTCATAAACGTCGCGCATGCTGGCGGTCGCATCCGACTTTCCTTGAAGCGCTGCGGCGAGCGACGGCAAGTCCGCCGTCCGGTGATGATCAATATTGTTGGTGCCGACTACGACGCGGGCGAACTTCTGCAGGAGGTAATTCTCTTCGTTGGTGGTGCGTGTTGAACCGACGACCCCGATGGCCTGTCCGCCGTCGCGATCCCGAATTTCACGGAAGCGCCGTCCGATTAACTCGAACGCTTGCTCCCATGACGCGGGCGACAGGCGACCATTTCTGCGAATGAGTGGCTGGGTTAACCGGTCTTCCTGATTCGCAAAATCGAACGCGTACCGTCCCTTGATGCACAGGAAATCGCCGTTAATGCCGCTCTTGTCGCGATTGTCGCCGCGAACGATTTCCATGCCGGTGTCGGAGCGGCGAACACCTAAAGTTGTTTTGCAGCCGTCAGCACAGTGAGTGCATGTCGTGCCGACGTGCTTCATCTCCCAGGGGCGGGTCTTGTAGCGGTACGCACCGGAAGTCAGCGCGCCCACAGGACAGATGTCGATGCACATGCCGCATTCTTCGCAGTCGAGGTGGTCCTCCATGTTGGGGACAATAGTCGAACTGGCGCCACGATTCTCGATACCGAGAGCGGCAACGTCCATGGCCTCGCCGCAGATGCGTACACAGCGATAGCAGAGAATGCAACGCGGACGGTCGAAGTAAACAACAGGCGACCACTGCTGCTCGTCGCGGTGCGACTTGATGTCGATGTACTTCGATTCGGCCGCGCCGTAGGAGAACGTCATGTCCTGCAGTTCGCACTCACCTCCGGCATCGCACACCGGGCAATCAAGCGGGTGATTTCCGAGCAGCATCTCAACCATGCTCTTGCGCGCCTGGCGAATCTCGTCGGAATCGGTGGTGACCGCCATCCCCTCGGTGATGTTCGTGGTGCAGGCGGTCTGCAACTTCGGCATCTTCTCGATCCGCACCAGGCACATGCGACACGCGCCCTGGAGCGAGAGATTCGGGTAGTAGCAGAACGCAGGGACTTCGATACCGGCAGATTTGCAGGCTTCGATGAGGAGCGCGCCCGCTGGCGCAGAGACAGCTTTGCCATCAACCGTGATGTTTACGTGTTTGGGTGATTCAGCCATTAACACTCAATTTTCTCTGTGGTTTTCCTCAGTGAACCTCTGTGTTCTCTGTGGTGAGTTTGAACACCCTTAACCACAGAGGAACACGGAGTTTCACAGAGCAAATCCACAGAGGTCATGCAAGCACAGGAAGTCGTTTGACCGAGCCGGCTTTCTCGAACGGACACGGTCTTCCTTCCAGGTGGTCTTCAAACTCTTTTCTGAACTTCTTCACAATCGAAATCGTCGGCAGCGCGGCCGCATCACCCAGCGGGCAGAATGTTCGGCCGAGCATGTTCTCCGACAAGTACTGAATATTATCAATGTCCTTCTTAATGCCGCCGCCGGTGTGGAAGCGGTGCAAAGTTTTCTCCAGCCAGTCGGTGCCTTCGCGGCAGGGGATGCACCATCCGCAGCTCTCATGGCGGTAGAACTTCATGATTCGCAACGCGAATTTCACCATGCAGGTGGAGTCATCGCAGACAACCAGGCCGCCGGAGCCCAACATGCTGCCGATCTTCATCAGAGAATCGAAATCCATGGGCACATCGATTTCGTCGGCGGTCAGCAGCGGACAGCTCGATCCGCCGGGCACAACTGCCTTGAGTTTGCGCCCATTCGGAATTCCACCGCCGACGTCGTAGATCATCTTCTTCAGGTTGTAGCCCATCGGCAGTTCGTACACGCCGGTTCTATTCAGATTTCCAGCCAGGCAGAACAGGCGTGTGCCGCCGTTTTTCGGCGTGCCGAGATTCGCGAACCACTCCGCGCCGCCAAGAATGATCGGCGGTACGCTGGCAAGCGTTTCGGCGTTATTAATGACCGTTGGGCCGCCCCATAGTCCCACGACCGCAGGGAATGGAGGCCTAATGCGCGGAATACCGCGCTTGCCCTCGAGCGATTCCATCAACGCCGACTCTTCGCCAACCTCGTACGCGCCCGCGCCGCCGTGCCAGTAAATGTCGAAGTCGCGTCCGCTATCAAAAATATTCTTGCCCAGGAAACCCTTTGCGTAAGCGTCTGAGATCGCTTTCCACATGATCTCCGAGAGATAGCGGTACTCGCCGCGAATGTAGATGTATCCCGATTGCGCGCCCACAGCCAGACCGGCGATCATTACGCCTTCAATCACCGCATGCGGGTCGTGTTCGAAGATGAGGCGATCTTTGCAGGTTCCCGGTTCGCTCTCGTCGCCGTTGCAGAGAATATATTTTGGCTTCGCAGAAGTTTTCGGAACGAACGACCACTTCAGTCCGGTGTTGAACCCGGCGCCGCCGCGGCCGCGCAATCCCGAATTCTTGACCTCGTTGACAATCGCGTCCGGCTGCATGCCGAGCGCCTTGCGCACGGCCTTGTAGCCGTCGAGTTCGACGTAACGGTCGATGTTCGTCGCGCCCATGCCAAAGCGCTTCGAGACGATCTTTACTTCGTCGGGATGGGAAACCAGTTCAGCCATTTTGTAATTTTGTAATCGGGTAATTTGGTAATTTGAAACCGGCTTTGGGTCCGCCGTGGTTTTTCAATTACAAAATTACCCGATTACCAAATTACAAAATCTCACGACCTCAGCCTGCCCCTATATTCCTCCAAAACCTTGTCCATCTTCTCTGTGGTCAGGTTCTCGTGAAAGTCGTAGTTGACCTGGACCGCCGGCGCCCAGCTGCATGCGCCGATGCACTCGACTTCTTCCAGCGAAAATAGCCCGTCGGGAGTTGTGCCTTTGTTGCCGATACCAAGTTTCTTTTCGCAGTGCTGCAGCAGTTCTTCTCCGCCGCGCAACAGGCAGGCGATGTTGGTGCACACCTGCACGTTGATTTTTCCGCGCGGCTTAGTCGTAAGCATCGAGTAGTAGCTGATCACGTTGCGGACATCGAGTTCGGTCAACCCCAGCCGTCCAGCAAGTTCGGCGATAACTTCATCAGAAAGAAACCCAACCTCGTCCTGCGCAAACAACAGCGTTGGCACGAGCACAGAACGCTTGGTCGGATAGTGTGTCAGCATCTCCGTGAAGCGCGATTCGAATTGGTTCGAAAACTTCATTTGGTAATTTTGTAATCGGGTAATTTGGTAATTTAAAACTTCCTATCTACCTCGTGCCGTCCTTTGCGAAGCAGTGAACAATGCACTCAATTCATGGGCTTCGTTCAAAAGTTCTACCAATTTTGCTTCCGGAACGATCTCGCAGTCCAAAAGCATCTCCAACCAAAAGACGGATTCGTCGGCTTCTTCGACCACGATTCCAATTTTCGCGATCCACTCCGCCCGAGATCTCGCCCTGCATGATGCTCGGTAATTTGCTGCAACCGAAGTGCCGCATCTGAGCAGTTGCTTACCTAAAACCTGTGCTGCGCCTCGATAAGGAAGCGAGTTGTACAACCGAACCACTCGAACGGCAAAGTTCTTTGTGCGAATTCGTAATTCCTCGGGTCCCGTGGCCACAACACCTCCGGGTTCAAATTACAAAATTACCCGATTACAAATTTACAAATCTGCCCTACCGGTCAATCTCCCCCAACACAATATCGATACTTCCGATTGCAGCAACCACATCGGCAATCAGTCTTCCTTCGCACATCGTTGGCAATGTCTGCATGTTTGCCAGGCACGCCGAGCGCATGTGGACTCGATACGGTTTTGCCGAGCCGTCGCTCACGACGTAATATCCCATTTCGCCGCGTGGAGATTCGACTGCTTGATAGACCTCACCTTCAGGAACCGCAAAGCCTTCCGTCACAATCTTAAAGTGATAGATGAGGGCTTCCATTTCGGTCTTCATCTTCTCGCGGTCGGGAAGGACGACTTTCGGCGCGTGCGCTTTCACCGGACCCGAGGGCATGCCTTCCAGTGCCTGCTTCACAATTCCGATCGACTCGCGCAGCTCCCGGACACGGCACATGTATCGGTCGAAGACATCGCCTTCAACGCCGAGAGGCACCTTGAACTTGAAATTCTCGTAGCCGGTGTAGGGCATGTCGCGGCGCAGGTCGATGTCCACGCCACTGCCGCGCAACGTTGGCCCGCTCGCCCCCAGCGCGATCGCATCTTCGGCGGAGATTTTCGCAACGCCCTTGGTGCGCATTTGCCAGATGGGATTTCCCGTCAGCAATCCTTCGTACTCATCCACCTTAGACGGGAACGTGCCGGCAAATTTCTTCACCCGATCGAAGAAGTCGAGCGGCGCATCAAGCGCGACGCCTCCCACGCGGAAGTACGAAGTCATCATGCGCTGTCCGCTGATCGCCTCGAACAGGCGCAGAACGTCTTCGCGTTCGCGGAAACAGTACAGGAACACGGTCATCGCGCCAATGTCCAGGGCATGAGTCCCAAGCCAGACCAGGTGCGAGTTGATGCGCGTGAGTTCGTTCATCATCACCCGCAGCCACTGCGCGCGCGGCGGGATCTCCAGCCCGAGCAACTTCTCGACCGCGAGCACGTAGCACAGGTTGTTCGTCATCGGGCACAGATAATCGATACGGTCGGTGAGCGGCACAACCTGGTGATAGAACTTCGCCTCGCAGGTCTTCTCGATTCCAGTGTGCAGGAAGCCGATGTCGGGCATCATGCGCACGACCGTCTCGCCGTCGATCTCGAGCAGCACGCGCAACACCCCGTGTGTGGAGGGGTGCTGCGGCCCCATGTTCAGGATCATGGTCTTGTCCTGACCGGGTTCGAGAGCGGGAGTGGGAGCCAAGTGCGCCATTTTGTAATCGGGTAATTTGGTAATTGGATAATTTGAAAACCGGCAAGCGTTGCGCGCGGGCCTTAAATTACAAAATTACCAAATTTCTCAATTACCAAATCTATCTGTACCCCTCCACCGGATAGTCTTTTCTCAGCGGGTGGCCTTCCCAGTTTTCCGGCATCAGCAGGCGGCGTAAATAAGGATGGCCGTTGAAGCGAATTCCAAACAGATCGAAAACCTCACGCTCAAAATAATTGGCTCCTGGCCAGACCGAAGTCACAGAATCCAGAGCCGGCATCTCGCCGCTGAGCCGCACTTTCAGGCGTACACGCTCTTTGTTCGGGATCGACAGCAGATGATAGATGACCTCGAAGCGCGGGTCCGATGGATACCAATCGACGCAGGTGATGTCTGACAAATAGTTGAACGGGCAGCCCGCATTGTCCCGCAGCAACGCACAAGCCTCGCGGATTCCCTCACGGACGACGTAAATCGTCATCTCGTCGCGATCAAACTTCACGCTTTCGACCACTTTGGGATCCCAGCCGAGCAAACGAGAGATGGCCGGATGCGACTTCAGTTGCTCGATATCCGTTACCGCGGCAGCGAGAGGCACTAGCGCTTCCCTCCGGCGACGGCCAGCTCTGAATCTGACTCGCGAAAGGCCGAACTCGTGGCCGTCCGGGCAGGTCGATTGCCCTTCGCTTCTGTGATCGTCAGACCCCAGTCGAGAGCGCCTTTTTTCCAGATGTACCAGTAGCCGACCAGCACGATTCCGATGTAAACGAACATTTCGGTGAGGCCAAAGACTGCTTGCCCCATGTGCTTCAGGTCCTTAAGAATGATTGCCCACGGATATAAGAAGATGGCTTCTACGTCGAACAGGATGAACAGCATCGCCACCATGTAGAACTTCACCGAGAAGCGCCCGCGTGCGTCGCCGATCGGCGTCATGCCGCATTCATAAGGAGACATTTTCGCCCGAGTCGGCTTACGGTAGCCGATGATCCACGAAAGCAGCACAATGGCGCTGGCGAGGCCAATGGCCAACAGGAAGTGGATCAGCAGGGGAAGATACCGGGCAAAATAATTGTCTGGCATAGGGGAGCTGATGAGATGCAACGCAACAAGTAAACGTTCTAGATTAGAGGTCGAAGCGGAGAGTCGTCAAGCGAAGGGGGGAAATAAGTGCATTCAATCTTGGTGGTGCTTGATTCATGAAGAAGCGGCTCTTGATCGGTCCGTTGCACTAAATCTGCAAGGCGCATCCCACTACTTTCGTTTTGTGTGTACCCTCCAAAGTTTGGGCGAATTTAGAAACCATCGATTACTCTCCGGATTCCCTCTTGACACTCCAGCTCATTCTTTTACAATATATGAATAATTATTCATTCAAGTGAATATTTATCCATGAGCAAATTGTCACGGCACAAAGCGATTCTGGAACTGCTGGATGAAGGATCCGTCGGCAGCCAGGAGGAACTGCAGAAGCTCCTGCACCGGCGCGGCGTCGATGCCGGCCAGGCCACGCTCTCGCGCGACATCCGCGAGCTTGGGCTGGTGAAATCAGCGGGCGGATATTCGCTTCCGGGCAGGGAAGCCGCCGGACCCGAAACCGACTTGCCTTCGGTGGACCGGTTGGTGCGCGAGTTTGTGACCAGCGTCCGCACGGCGCAGAACCTGCTTGTGACCAAGACCAGTATTGGCAGCGCCCAGCCTGTTGCCGCGGCGCTTGATGAAGAGAACTGGCCCGAGGCCATCGGCACGATCGCGGGCGATGACACCATCCTTATTGTTTGCGAGAACAACCGCGCTGCTGGGCGCTTGGCCGACCGCATTCAGGGAATGCTCGCCTGATGTCCTCCAAACTCAAAGTTGCGGTGCTGGGCGCGACCGGCTATTCCGGCCTGGAGTTGACGCGGATCCTTCTGCGGCATCCGCGGGTGGAGAAGCCGGTGTTGCTGCGGAGATCGGAAAATCCCCACCCAACGAAAAGCGCGTTGGATGGGGCACCCTCGCACGATGGCAACGGACAGATCAACCTTGCCGATCTCTTTCCGGTGCTCTCCGGCAATGGACGCTATCCGCTTGAGACGCTTTCGTGGGATTCGCTCGGTGAAAAAGGTGTGGAGCTCATTTTCCTGGCCACGCCGCATGAAGCTTCACGTGAACTGGTTCCCCAGGCCGTCGAGAACGGAATTCGAGTGATCGACCTTAGCGGTGCATGGCGGCTGAAGCAGGCGCAGCATCGTGCGATCTATGGCTTCAAGGATGAAGACTCGCTCACCGCTTCGGAGTTGACGAAACAAGCCATCTACGGCCTTCCCGAGTTGAACGGTGACAAGATTCCTAGCGCGAGCGTAGTTGCCAATCCCGGCTGCTACGCGACCACCGTGATTCTCGCGCTCGCACCACTGCTCAAGGCGGACCTTGCGGATAAGAGCAAGGGGATCATCGCCGACTCGAAATCCGGTGTCTCTGGCGCGGGCAAAGAGCCAACTTCGCGCACGCATTTCGTGTCTGTCGCCGACAATCTTTCTGCCTACGGCGTCTTCACGCATCGTCATCTGGGCGAGATCGCCGAGCAGTTGCAGATCAGCACTAACGAAATCACATTCACGCCGCACTTGTTGCCGATTCCGCGCGGCATTCTTTCTACGATCTACGTGCACTTGAAGCAGCCGATGCAGGCAAAAGAGATCGAGACCATCTATCGCCATTTTTACAAGGGCAAGAAATTCGTCCGCGTGTTCGCGACGCCGAAGCTGCCGGAGATCCAGTTTTCGTTGAACACAAACTACTGCGATGTCGGCTTCTGTCTCGCCCCGGATGGGCAACGGCTGGTCATCGTCTCCTGCGAGGACAACCTGATCAAGGGCGCGGCGGGACAGGCAGTTCAAAACATGAACCTGATGTTCGGCTTCCCAGAGGAAGAAGGGCTTTTATGAAGAAAGCAGGGCTACGGTGAAGATCGTTATCAAAATCGGCGGAGCGGCGCTCGAAGACGAAGCCACGCTGCACAAGTGCGCGCGGGCGGCGGTCGAGATGGCGAAGGACGGCCATAAAGTCGCAGTCGTGCACGGTGGCGGGACCGCTCTGACGCGGACGCTCAAGCTCCTCGGAAAGCAGAGCGATTTCATCAATGGCTTACGCATAACCGACGCCGAAACTCGCGATGTGGCCGTCATGGTCCTTGCCGGCATGGTGAACAAGAAAGTCGTTGCGGCGATCGTGAAGGCAGGCCTGCCGGCAGTTGGTTTTTGTGGCGGCGATGGCATGACCTTCCGCGCGCGCAAGAAGCAAACGACCGGCTACGATCTGGGGTTTGTCGGAGAGATTTGCGCCGTAGAGCCGCGCTGGTTTGAGGCGATCTGGCACGAAGGTGGCATTCCCGTGCTCTCATCGCTCGCGCTCGGCTCCGACGGCGAGTACTACAACGTGAACGCTGACCAGATGGCGTCGGCGTGCGCCATCGCCTGCAAGGCCGACACGCTGATTTTCCTGACCGACGTTCCTGGCGTGAAAGATGCCGAGGGCGTGGTGATCCCGTGGCTCACGACCAAGCAGGTCCCGACGCTGGTTGCGGATTCGGTGATCGCCGGCGGCATGCTGCCCAAGCTCGAGGCATGCAGCGCGGCGCTCAAGAGAGGTGTGGGCCGCGTGCGTATTCTTCCCGCTGCGCAGGCGGAAGCGTTGCCGCAATTTTATTTTCAGAAGCTTGACTACGGCACGGAGGTCATCGGCGCGTGAACTTGTCCGCCACAATTCGAGCCGAGCAGAAGCTGCTGCTCCCGACCTACGACCGGCAGAAGGTCCTGTTCACGCGTGGACGCGGAGTCTATCTCTGGGATTCGGCTGGGAAACGCTATCTGGACTTCCTGAGCGGAATCGGTGTGAACGCGCTTGGGCACGGGCATCCCGCGATCCAGAAAGTTCTGAAGCAGCAGGCGGGAAAGCTGATCCACACGTCGAACCTCTTCTATCACGAGTTTCAGGCGGAGCTGGCGAAGAAGCTGACGAAGATTTCCGGCCTCGACCGTGCCTTCTTCTGCAACAGCGGGACGGAAGCCTGGGAAGGCGCGTTGAAGTTGGCACGCGCCTATGCGCGAGTCAACAACAGCAACGGACACAAGGCGAAGTGGCGGTTACTGGCCCTGGAAAATTCTTTTCACGGCAGAACGTTCGGCGCGCTTTCGACGACTGGGCAGACGAAGTACCGGCATCCGTTTGCGCCGATGCTGCCGGGCGTGAACTTTGTGGCGTTCAACGATCTCGACGATCTACGGCGGCAGTTCGATGGCAGCGTTTGTGGGGTTTGTCTTGAGACCATCCAGGGCGAGGGCGGGATCAATCCGCTGAGCCCGGAGTTCTTGCGGCTTGCGCGCGAGTTGACCGAGAAGTCAGGCGCGTTGCTGCTGCTGGATGAAATTCAATCGGGACTCGGCCGGACAGGGAAATATTTCGCGTATCAGCATTACGGAATCAAGCCGGACATTGTGACCGTGGCAAAGCCGCTTGCCGCTGGATTGCCGCTGGGCGCGTTGCTTACCACCGACCGCGTTGCCAAGGGAATGCATCCAGGCTTGCACGGCACGACCTTCGGCGGCGGGCCGCTGGCGTGCGCGGTGGCCATTGAGTTTCTGGATCAGTTGGAAGGATTGCTGGGGCATGTGTCGAAACTCGGGAAGTACTTCCTCACGGCGCTCAACGATCTCCAGTCCAAACACTCGGCGATCAAAGCCGTGCGCGGGATGGGGCTCATGCTCGCAATCGATCTTGATTCAGCTGACAACGCAAAGGCAGTTGTCGCGCAGTTGCTGGAGCAGGGAATACTGATCAATCGCACCCACGACACGGTGCTCAGATTTCTGCCGCCATACATCATCGAGAAGAAGCATGTGGATGAAGTCATCAATGCGCTGGATCGTGCATTGAGAATCAGCACAGCACACGTAGGCCCGGACGCCCTCGTCCGGGCGGGCGAGCTTCGCTCGCCGGTTGCCGCGCGGGGCGCGGCTGGGCGGGTGAGGGCACCCGCCCCTACGCGATCTGTGGCACTACGTAACTTGAAAGGAGCAAGTCATTGAGCAGCCAAACTTATTCTGTGCCGGCGATGCCGCATCCGGCTGTCACCGCAATTCCAGGGCGCGATCTGGTTTCGATTCGCGATCTCTCGCCCATCGAGGTGGAGTCATTGTTCCATCTCGCCGGCCGCATGAAGGCGCGTCCTGATGAGTTCCGAACCGTACTGGCGGGAAAGCACATCGCCATGTTTTTCGAGAAGCCGTCGCTGCGGACGCGCCTCACCTTCGAAGCTGGGATCTTTGGCCTTGGCGGCGCAGTGACATTTGTGGATCAGCGGCATGAGCGGCTCGATGCGCGTGAGACGCTCAGCGATATCGCACACAATCTCGAGCGCTGGGTCGGCGGGATCGTGTTGCGCACGTTCGCGCATGAGACCGTCGAAGGCATCGCGGAGTTCGCCTGCGTTCCGGTGATCAATGCGCTGAGTGAGGTTGAACATCCATGCCAGGCACTGGCAGACTACTTCACGCTGCATGAGAAATTCGGGAATTTGAAGAAGCTGACGCTGGCATACGTGGGCGACGGCAACAATGTGATGCACTCGTTGCTGCTGACTGCGGCCCTGCTCGGATCGAGGATTCGCATTGCCACCCCAAAGGGATATGGCCCGAATCCGCAGATCCTTGCCGATGCACAGGAGATCGCAAAGCAGACCGGCGGCAAGATCGAAGTCATGGTCGATGCCCGCAAAGCCGTTCGCGGGGTAGACGCGATTTACACTGACGCTTGGGTCAGCATGGGTCACGAGCATGAGACCGAAGAACGCGGCAACATCTTCCCGCCCTATCAGGTGAATGAAAAGCTGATGGCGGAAGCTCCGTCGCACGCAGTGTTCATGCACTGCCTGCCGGCGCATCGCAATGAGGAAGTCACGGATGCGGTCATTGATTCCACCCAATCCGTGGTCTTCGATCAGGCGGAAAATCGCATGCACATTCAGAAAGCCATCTTAGCTATGCTGTGCGGAAAGAACCGCCAGCCGAGGAGCGCAAATGCCTGAGAAAGTGGTGCTCGCATATTCCGGAGGTCTTGACACCTCGATCATTATCCCGTGGCTGAAGGAGAATTACTCCTACGATGTGATCGCCATGGTGGCCGACGTCGGCCAGGGGGACGATCTCGACGCCGTGATCGAAAAGGCCTACAAGACCGGCGCGAGCAAAGTTGTCGTCGAAGATCTGCGTGAGGAATTTCTGACTGGCTATGTGTTTCCGTCGCTGCAAGCCGGAGCGGTTTACGAACATAAGTATTTGCTCGGAACGTCGATGGCGCGGCCGGTGATTGCGAAACATCAAGTGGAAGTTGCGCTGCGCGAAGGTGCGACTGCAGTCGCTCACGGCTGCACCGGCAAGGGCAACGATCAGGTGCGGTTTGAACTGACGTACCAGGCGCTGGCGCCGGAGTTGAAAGTGATCGCTCCGTGGCGCGAGTGGGACCTGAAGTCTCGCGAAGATTGTCTCGACTACGCCGAGGCGCATGGAATTCCAGTTGCGCAAAGCCGGGAGAAGATCCATAGCCGCGACCGCAATCTCTGGCACATCAGCCATGAGGGTGGGGAACTGGAAGATGCGGGCAATGCGCCGTTCCCAACTACGTGGCAGATCACGAAGTCTCCGCAGGAAGCCCCCGATCGTGAAGAGCAGTTGGCAATCGAGTTCGAGAAGGGCGTGCCGATCGGCGTGAACGGAATGCGGATGGGGCCGGTCTCGATTGTTGAACTGCTGAATGAGATCGGCGGACGAAACGCGATTGGCCGCGTTGATATTGTCGAGAACCGATTTGTAGGAATCAAGTCGCGCGGATGTTACGAGACTCCCGGCGGGACGTTGCTGATAGCTGCTCATCGGGAGCTTGAGGCGCTGTGTTGCGAGCGCGACGTTATGCACTTCAAGCAGCACATCGGGCTGAAGTATGCAGAACTGGTGTATTACGGGTTGTGGTTTACGCCGCTGCGGGAGGCGCTGGATGCATTTGTCGAGAGCACACAGAAGGATGTAACTGGAACCGTAACGCTTTCTCTTTACAAAGGGAATGTTTCAGTCGCGAGCCGGCAGTCGGAGCATTCGCTGTATCGCACCGATCTGTCATCGTTCACCATGGGCGACAGTTACGATCAGAAGGACGCTGAGGGCTTCATTCGTATTCTGGGATTGCCTTCGCGGTCTCGTGCGTTAAAAGACAAAAAGTTTTTAACCGCAGAGGGCGCAGAGAAATCGCCGAGTTCGCAGAGAAAACCGCAAGAGGTTGCGCGATGAAGATGTGGTCCGGGCGATTCCGGCAGCCGCTGGACCCTGCTTTTGAGCAGTGGCAGCGGTCGTTTGAGTTCGATTGCCGGCTGCTGGAATGCGAACTCGAGGCGAGCGGCGCGCACGCCAATGCGTTGCAGCATGCGGGTGTGCTTTCGGCGGACGAACTCGCGTTAGTGCTGCGCGGACTTGAGCTGATCGGGGAGAAGGCGGCTGATTCGCCTGAGTTTCTACATGACGACGAAGCGGAAGACATTCACCATTTCGTCGAAAAACAGTTGGTCACGCTGATCGGCGACGCCGGCTACAAGCTGCATAGCGGCCGCAGCCGCAACGAGCAGATCGCAACCGATCTGCGGATGTACGTTCGCGCGGCTTGCGACGAAACGACGGAGGGCCTGACGGAATTCGTCTCCGCAATTGTCGATCGCGCTGAAAAATCTGGCGCCGCTGCCATGCCTGCTTATACGCACATGCAACGCGCCGAGCCCGTTTTGGTTGCGCACTGGCTGCTGGCATACGTGGAAATGTTCCTGCGAGATGCGGATCGTCTGATCGACTGTCGGAAGCGCGCGAATGTCTGTCCGCTCGGCTCTGGCGCAGTCACAGGATCGACTCTCCCGCTCAACCGTGTACTGATGGCGCACGAGCTTGGGTTTTCGGCTCCGACGGCGAACAGTATCGACGCAACCAGCGACCGCGATTTTGTAATTGAGTTTGTGAATGCGCTTTCGCTGCTGGCGATTCACCTGAGCCGCTGGGCAGAAGAGATGCTGATTTTCTCAACCCCGGAATATGGATTCGTGCATTTGCCCGAAGCCTATTCGACTGGCAGCAGCGCAATGCCGCAAAAAATGAATGGCGATCTGCTTGAGCTGGTACGCGGCAAGGCCGGCCGCGTGATCGGAGACGCAAACGCATTGCTCATTACAACGAAAGGCTTGCCGCTCGCCTACAACAAAGACCTTCAGGAAACTCAGGAGCCACTGTTTCACGCTGCCGAATCCGTGATGTCTTTGCTTCCGTTGGTGACCGGATGGATGAAGTCTGTTGACTTTGATTTCGAGCGAATGCAAAAAGCAGCCGAGACCGGCTACATGAACGCATTTGCAGCAGCCACATATCTCGTTCGCAAAGGCGTGCCGTTCCGCATTGCGCATGAGCAGGTCGGGAAAGCGGTCCGGCTTGCCCTCGACAAGTCGTGCGAACTGCAGGGGCTATCGCTCGACGAACTGAAGCAAATCGATTCTCACTTCGAACGAGACTTTTACGATTTCATCAAGCTCGAAAACGTGCTCGCGATCCACGATGTTCCCGGCGGTACTGCCCCTGCACGGGTTCGCGAAGCTTTGGCCGCCGCTAAGAAGCGCCTGACTCCCAGGTGCGAGGATGCCCATGCACACGCGTGACGCAGTGCTTCCAGACGCAGAGAGAATTCATGAGCTGATCTCGTCCTATTCGACTGACGGCACACTCCTGCCGCGAACGCTGGCCGAAATCTGCGAAAACGTGCGGGACTTTACCGTCCTCGAAGAAGCGGGCAAGATCATTGGCTGCGGGGCGTTGCACCTGTACGGAACACATCTTGCGGAAATTCGCTCCATCACAGTGGATCGCGATTATCAGAAGCGTGGCGGCGGCGAGTTGTTGGTCAAGTCTCTGATGTCTGAAGCTCGCAAACATCAGGTCAGCTGCATTTGCCTTTTCACGCGCAGCCCGCAATTCTTTGCGAAGCTCGGATTCGACGCCGCCCAGCGCGAGGAACTTCCCGACAAGATCAATAAAGACTGCTGTGTCTGCCCGCGATATCACTGCTGCGATGAAGTCGCTATGGTCAAAGGTGAGTTGCCGCGCTTTGCCATCCTCCCCCCGCCCGAGAACTTTCTGGTCAAACTCCAGATATGAACGACTCGGCCGCGGTCTTTCTTCCCAAGGGATTCAAGTTCTCTTCAGTGACGGCCGGAATCAAGGCAAGCGGCAAGCCTGACCTGGCGCTGATTCTGGCCGAAGGCGGCGCGAAGGCGGCGGCGCTCTTCACGAAGAACCGCATCGTCGCTGCCCCCATTGAAGTCGGCCGGGCGTGTCTAAAAAAAGCTCAGGGAAATGTGCGGGCGGTCGTCGTCAATTCAGGGAACGCAAATTGCGCAACCGGACGCGCTGGGATTGCGGCGTGCAAGGAAGTTTGCGGTGAGCTTGCGCGGTTGATCAAGGCCGAACCCGCAGAGGTTTTTCCTTCCTCGACCGGAATCATCGGAGTTCCGCTGCCGGTTGAGAAGATCACGGCGAAGCTCCCGCCGTTGATGCAAGCGGCGGGAAACTCCGTCGACCACTTTCACCAGTTCGCGAATGCGATTCTTACTACGGACACTCGCTCGAAGATTGCCAGCATTCCTCTGCGCAAAGGGCAGGCTGCGATCACTGGCGTAGCCAAAGGCTCTGGGATGATCCATCCCCAACTGGCAACCATGCTGGTGTACATCCTCACAGACGTCGCAGCCTCCGCCTCGGAACTTCGCGCAGTGCTACGCAATGCGTGTGCCGATTCGTTCAACGCGATTTCTGTTGATGGGGACACCTCGACCAACGACACCGTACTGCTGCTTGCGTCAGGCGCAAGTGGAATTTCCTTGCGATCGATCAGACAGGAATTCGAGAGGGCGCTCCGCCGCGTGTGTCAATCGTTGGCGCGACAGATCATTGCCGACGGCGAGGGAGTTCAGCACGTAATCCGGCTTCGCATCGAGGCAGCGAAAGACCGCGCCGAGGCGCTGCAGATCGCACGCACAATTTCTCATTCGCTGCTGGTGAAGACTGCTTGGGCCGGAGCGGATCCCAATTGGGGGAGGATTCTGGCTGCCATCGGCAGAAGCGGTGTGACGTTGAAGCCGGCCAAGGTCAGCATTCGGATTGGTGAGCAGACGGTTTGTCGCGGCTCCGTCGGATGCGCCTTTGACGAAAAGCTTGCGCACGAGGAGCTTTCGCAACCTGAATCGAAGATTACGGTCCGGCTGGGGAATGGGCGAGCGGCTTTGGATTTCTTGACCACCGACCTCACCGCAGACTACGTGCGCATTAATGCGGACTACTCGACTTAACGTCTTCTGTGGTTCTCGGTTACGACACTCAACCACAGAGGGCACAGAGGTTCACAGAGGAATTCCAGAAAGCGTTCTACTGCAGCCGATATAGCGCCCCAATGATCGCTCCAAATGCCGCGTGGGATACGAAGACCCAGAGCGGAGTCTGGTAGCCGTAGTTTAGGGCCATGAAGCCAGGCGGCTCAAGCTGACGGTAAGAATTCGGCCCGTGCCTTTCGGTGGCCATTCTGGGGTGCAAGGTTGGCAAAAGAGATGTGATCACGGTGAGAAAGAAAAGCGCGTGCGCCAATCCCAGCAGTGTTCCGAACCAACAACTCACATAGTGTCTTGTCTCGAAGATAAACACATACAGGAGGGAAACCAACCATCCGTTCACCAGGTGGAGCAGAAACCCGTAGAGGCGGGCCCGGTCGCGATTTGCTGTGAGAATCGTCCCCACCATGAAGTGCAGGTTCATGCGCGTGAGCCCCAGGCCCTGCGAGAGGGCCATCAGCGTGGACAGCGCAAGAGTCGCGACCAGTGATGAGAGTGCCCAGCTTCCCCAGTTCATGCAGCGGTTGGATGCGATTGCCCGGCATTCGCGCTTTCGCGGCGATGCGCAAGTTGCTGCTCGCCTTTCTGACGCTGGTCGAGTGAGAGCACGGCTCCAATCAGACCGACGTGGGTAAAAGCCTGGGGGAAATTTCCCAGGGCCTCCCCGGTTTCTTCAGAGATCTCTTCGCCATACAGCCCAAGATCATTCTGGTAGGTCGCAAGCGTCTGCAGCAGGTCACGCGTTTGCGAAATCGTGCCTCCACCGAGCGCCAGATACTCGGCTTCCCAGAAGCTGCAAATTGCGAACGTGCCCTCCGGAGGTAATGACTCGGAGCGGTAAAGCAAACCTTTCCGGGTCGCCAGCCGGTTTCGCAGAGCTGCGTAAGTGGAGCGCATGCGCTGAGAATCCGGCTTCTCGAAGCCGTACCAGGAGAGCAGCAACAGGCTCGAATCAAGCTTGTCGCCGTCTAGTTCGCTCACATAGCTTTGCATCTTCTCATTCCAGCCACGTCGCCGAATCTGGTCGCCGATCAGATCGCGCTGCTTCTTGTACTGATCAACATTGATTCCGCGCAGTTTTCCCTGAGCGTGCAGCGTCAGCAGGCGATCCAGCGAAGTCCAACAAAGCAGCCTGGAATGAGTGTGGTGGGTCCGTCCGGTGCGGGGTTCCCAGATGCCCTCGTCGGGAAGTTGCCAATGGCCGAGGACATAATCGCCAAAGCCGGCGAGCGCTTTTTGCATCGCCAGGTCGAGGTTGCCGCCGTGGAACGCGTACTGCGCCGCGGCATCTATCACTTCGCCGTAGACGTCGAGCTGGAGCTGATCGCGTGCGGCGTTTCCGATTCGTACCGGAGATGAGCCGCGATATCCGCGAAGGCCCGACTTCCATTCCCTGGGTGCGCGGTTTCCGAATACCGTATAGAGAATGTGGAGCTCGGGCTGCGTGAGCCGGGTCGCGTGCAACATCCAATCCAGGAACGCCGAAGCTTCCTGCCAGTAGCCGAGCTCGATCATGGCCCGGATGGTCATCGACGCGTCTCGTAACCAGCAATAGCGATAGTCCCAGTTCAAGCCACCGCCGATTTTTTCCGGAAGGGAAGTCGTGGGAGCGGCGATGATCGCGCCCGAAGGGGCGAATGTCATCAGTTTGAGCGCCAATGCGCTGCGAATGACTTCCTCTTTGAATTCTCCGTCATACCGCATCTGCGAAACCCACCGTGTCCACCAACCGACGCAAGTTTCAATGCGATGAGGAACCTGATCCAAGGGCGGCAGCACCGCGGGCGCATTCTCGGTGTAGCTCAACGAAAATGCAGCAGACTCCCCGGCCCGCATATGGGCGCACGCATGCGCAACCCCGTCCTTAAAGCGAAGAGGAATGCTGCTTCGAATCCAACAGACGCCGCGGCCCGCGTCGATTCGCCAACCTAGGTTTCCGAAATTGCGGATCGCAGGAACTACTGATCCATAGCGCGGACGGGGAACCAGCTCGAATTCGAGTTCCAACTCTCCGCTCGTGCAGGAAAACTGGCGAACGATTTCGTGGTCGGGAACCATCTCCCCTATCCCGGACTCTGCATCTCGTACCGGCATAAGGTCGGTCAACACGCCGGTTCCGTGCTCCGTGCGAAATTTGGTTTCTAGAACGTTGGAGTGCTCGATGTAACGCCTTGCTGACGTGCGGCTGGTTCGGGGCGATATTCTCCAGTAGCCGCCCTGTTCGCGGTCGAGGATCGAAGCGAAAAGAGACGGGGAATCGAAACGAGGCCAGCACAGCCACTCAATCGAACCTGCGGAAGAAACCAGTGCAACGGCGCGGCAATCGCCAATGGCACCGTAGTCGTCGATTCGGGGAAAAACTCCGGATGAAAGCGGTTCCTGCAACAAGCGCAGCTTCCCTCGGGGAATTCTCTAGTGCTTGAACAGCCTAAATTGATGCAAACATTGGCACTGAAGTTTGCGGCCCGGAGATGGCATTAGGTATAAACCTTAGATTATTTTAAAAAATACAGTATCTGCCCGATGGATAGGTGTTTTTGATTCATTTACACATAATTCAGCCCCAACGCGAAGGAGACGGAAGGCAGGCGTCGGTCGTACCTCCCCTTTATTTCCGGTGCCTGCCACCTCCCTAAAGCGAGTCTTTTCCGCCTAATCTTTCCAAGTGGTCTCGCGAAATTTCTTCTGAAGCCTGTTGTTTCTGCGCTGGGAAGAGCGTAGTTCCGTTTCGATGTGCTGAACCAAATAACGCTGATGATCTAGCTCGGCTTGGAAACTACTCTCAGAGGAAAGAATGTTCCGCCGGATAAAACGGATCGGATTGCGTCGAGCAGGTCACGCGCAGCCTCACTCTTGGCCACGGCGCCGCGGATCGCGCCGGTTTTGAATCGTCCCATGACGTCCTCGGAGAGATGAAGGGAAAACATGATCACAGGTACGCTCGGGCAGTTTTCCGAGATTTTTGCGGCTGCCTCGAAGCCATTCATCTCAGGCATGGTGATGTCCATGATGATGACATCTGGAGGGGACTGGAGCGCCAGCTCAACGGCCTCCCGGCCAGTGCTGGCTTCGGCAGCGACGGTCCAATTGGGAACCGATTCGATGAGGTTCCGTATGCCCATGCGCATGACTTCGTGGTCGTCGGCGACGAGTATGCGTACTTCACGCTGCTCAGGTGCCACCGTCGGGCCGCCAGAAGCGTCCATAATGGAAGAGTTTGGATTCAAAGTCGCACAGCGTCAAGTCTACTAAGCTATACCGCGCACAAAACGCAGAGTTTAACTCCCTCCGGCTAAGTACACAATCGAGAGAATCATGTAGATACTTTGAGTGTCCTGCGTTCGATAAGTTCCGTCCCTGGACTTACGTGCGACAGATTCGGGCACTGTCGCGAAACCCAGGGACGGTTCCACCGCACCTAGTGTGCTTTTGGATGGCAGGTCGAAGGTGTGGGTTGGTGGGTATGGTACCGTTTCATTACCAAAAATCGGATCTTGGCGCCCGGAAAAGGTCCGTTGGTACAGGTATGCAGGCGCCGAATTACATAGTCCGCCTGATCGCATGCTTACGCGGTGAGGCATATGCTGAGGGTCGATTGTTTCTAAACCATCGGAGGAGGCCGACATGCTTTATTGGGCGCTGGTTTTTCTGATTGTGGCAATCATTGCCGCAATCTTCGGTTTCGGCGGGGTTGCCGTGGCGGCGGCCGGAATCGCCAAACTGTTATTTTTCATCTTCCTGGTGGTCTTCGTGATCACTTTGATCACGGGACTCACGCGGCGTGGCCGCACCGGCGTCTGACACGCAGGGTTTGGCACTGACGTAGTGGCGCAAAAGGAAACTAAAAAAGGTCCCGATTGGGACCTTTTCTTTTGCCGTCAATCAACTACTACTGCGGAGGCTGCGTTCCCGTGCTGGGCGTCGAAGTTCCGCTGGATCCCGCGCCGCTGGGGCTGCTGGTACCCATGCTTCCGGAGTTTCCCTTCTTGTCTTTTTCCTTGCAGGTATCCGAAATCATGTCGACGCTGGAAACGGTGAAAGTCTTGCCTGAACTGCCGCTCGATGCTGCAGAGCTATTGGAGCCGGTGCTACTCTCCCACATGCCCTTTACAGCGACCTCATGACCGGCATGAGCTGACACATCCTGGCCTGTGAGATTGACAGGGCCTTTCTTGGTCTGAAGAACGAATTGACCGCCTTCTGATTGGACGCAGCCCTTCAGTTTCTTCTCGCTCTTTTCTGGTTTCTGATTATTTGCATTCTGATCGGTCTGACCAGACATAGAGCCGTTATCGGCGCCGGGTTGCTGCCCCCCGGGATAACCCGGCTGACCAGGCTGCGCACTTGGTTGCCTCATGGTTGGTGAAGAGCCTTGCGTGCCTTGTGGCCCGGCCTGAGCGATAGCCGCCGAGGTCACGAATAGCGCCAGGGCGACAAGCATGCACATTGATGTTTTCTTCATCGGATTCCTCCTGCTCGCGAATTTTGGGGTTGAAATTCGAACGAGCCGCCCGGCCCAAAGTTCGGCTGCTAAGCGACTGTCCTTCGCTGCAGATCAGACGCCCGAAGCGGAGTCGGAGTTTGCTGTGCGCTCGCATGTTTCCTGTGCAGCAAACGATGTATGGCGCCTAAGAGCCGGTCTCTGCTTGCTGCTTTATCGCAGAAAGCGTCGGCACAACGGCGCAATCGTTGCGAGACGGTTGTGCTGCCGGAGAAGACAATCACCGGTAATGTGGGCTTCAGGGCTTTTACCCCCACGGCTACGGTTTCGCCGTTCATTCCGGGCATCTCGTAATCTGTGATAACCAAATCTACCGGATGCAAAGCTGCCAGCTTCAGCCCAGCTCCGCCGTTGTTGGCGGTCAAGACACGAAAACCAAGAGTTTCCATGGTGGCTTTGTAAACGGTGAGAGCGGGAGCGAAGTCATCGATCCACAATAGCGTAGGCTTCGAGCCAGTGGCACAGCGGGCTGTAGTGCGCTCGCGACGTGACCGCCGCAGCCACGCTGCAGAGCTGTTTATCGGGATGTTCGCCTTGAAAGCCCTCGCCATTTTGTTACAGTACGCAGACTCTTTCCCTGACACAATGCGTGGAACGCTGTAACCAGGCTACGGCGAACACCGTATGTAAGAATCTCGTGGCGGGTCGGAATAACGTTACTCTTCTGAATGCTTGTGAGTACGCTGTTGAAATCTCGCCCGAAATTCTATGCAGTGGGATCAGCGCCCGACTCAGACATCAAAGACGCGATATACAGCGGGTGGATTCTGCGATTGCAATAGCGTGATGGCAACGTTGTGCACGGGAATGCCTCCCGGCGTCAGGCCGTCGCATTTTCCATTGTGGGCATGGCCGTGAACGATCAGGTCAGCGCCATGCCGGTCAACGATTTCGGCCAACCGCGAAGTGCCCAGAAAAGGGAAAATTTCCCGCGCCTCGCCTTCCACCGTTGCTGCTATTGGAGCGTAGTGGAGAACGACAACTCGCTTCGAAGTTCTTAACTGTGAAAGCGCGCGTTCCAGCTTGAGGCTCTCCTCGATGCTGGCGTGCACGAAAGTTTTGATCTCGGGTTCGCCAAAGGCGGTCAGCACTCCGCGTCCGAAACCGCCTACGAAGCCTTTGGTCCCGGCGAAGCCTACGCCATCGCGCTCGTAAGCGCTGCCGTCAAGCACCTTGACGCCCTCCTGCGTCATCATGCGCATCAGGTCGGCTTGCTGCCCGCTTTCGTAATCATGGTTTCCCAGGACGACGATCGTGGGCAGGCGCAGCCTCACGATCACGTTCAGGAGCGGCTCCATTTCATCTGGCCGCCCATAGTTGGTGAGATCACCGGCTACGACGAACACGTCGGCTTCGTCGCGAACGCGGTTCAACTGATCGTGGAGCGCACTCAGCCGTTGCGGCGTGAAATGAAGGTCGGCGGTGGCTGCGATTCTCATATGCCCTGGACCTGCGTATCTAATGGCGAGCCTTCGGCCGGCCTAGCCTCACCGCCTTCCGGTTGCTTGGATAAGCGCTTCGCGCGAAAACCAGCCTGCAGATCTGGCAGCCCCCAGTCCTTCATATCGACCGAAAACATATTTTCATCCACCAGGCTTCCGCGGAAAGGGGCATTCGGGTCCGCACGCTGTATCAGTTGTGTATAGCGAGACAGCAATTCGTCCCAGAGACTTGCTGGAACATAATCACTGTGAGCCGGGTAGACGTAGCGAAAGAGCATCAGGGCCCACAGCAGAATTTCCCAGTGTTCACCTGCCAGTTCGAGAATGCGACGCCACTCCAGGCAGCCTTGAGTACGGTAGATGATGTGCGCTATGTCGGCGCCGTCGAAACGCTCCCTGCGAGTGACGAACAATTTCGAAGCAATCAAATCTTCGGGAGAGATGATGGTTGTCTGGATGCCCACGACGATCGCCGGTTGCGCGCGCTTCATCCAGCTTTCATCCACCATGATGACGCCATTGCTCATGCCGGAAATCAGGTCGACGAAATAATCCCCACGGTGGGCCTTTGCCAGCCACACCGGATCCAGCGTCTCGCAACGGAAGCCGCGCTCCTGCAAATGCGCAAGAGAGGTTTCAACGTAGCGGGGCTCAAGGAAGAGATCCAGGTCTTTTGTCGCTCGCCAAATGCCGGTGTATTTCTGAAGAGCGACCGCCCCTGCCACCGCATACGGGACGTGCTGTTCATTCAGTGCAGCCAGCACTGCGCGGTACAGCGCCTCCGGTTCGGGGTCGAGGTACACGGGGACCGCTGAGGTGACCGATGAGCTAACAGGCTGATTAGCGTGTGGCTCTGCCATGAGCGGCTTGGATGGTTTAAATGATTATCTCGGTTGTAGAAGCGGGAGTTGCGGCAGCAACTGGACAAAAAAGGGGCCGGCATTCGCCGGCCCTGCTTACGGCCTCAATACGTTGTTACTGCGCACTCTGCGTTGCGGGCGCAGGCTCAGTCACGCTTCCCGTTTGGGTGAGAGCGGTGTACTTCTTCACAGCTGAGAGGAAAGGCTGGCTTCCGGATGGAGCCTCGACTTTCCCGCCAAGGATGTCGGCAAATGGAACCATCTTGCCGAACAGGATGCGGGTTTCATCTTTGTCCTGGGCAATGCGTGAGCCGTTCAAATCAATTCCAGCAAACACACCGCGCGCGCGTGAGTAAGTCAGCACTTCGGCTTTCATCTTCCAGTCGGTGTCAGCTGCGGCTTGTCGGCCGACCGGACCGGCAGCGGCCGATGCATCTGCGCCTACTTTGAATTTGCTTGAAAGGAGTGCATCCATGCCTTTCTGGTTCATGACCAGCATGACCAGATCAACGCCCTGCGCACCGATCTGAAGTCCCCAGCTTCCGCCGGTGATCGAGAACGGAGCAGGAGCGCTCCAGCCATTCGGCGTCTTGCAAGTGGCAACGCCCTTGCCGTGGTTGCCGCCAATGCCGATGGCGATCTTCACCATGGAAGGTACGACGGCGATACATTCTGCGTCGCTCATGATCTTGTCAGGAATGGCTTTGTCTTTGACCGACATGATTTCGTCAAGGACGGTGGCGGCGTTTTGAATTCGCTTTTCGATATCGGACTTATCGTCGTCCGCGGCCCAGGTGATGCTGCTCAAGACTAGCAGTGCAGCGCCCAGTGCCGTAAGAAACTTTGTGACTCCCCTTGCTTCGCGTTTCATCATTTCACCTCGTTGCGCGTTCGTCTTCCGATTTTTGCTTCAATTTGGATGC